>Ga0116227_10005049_pt1 | contig 28231 bp, 26 predicted proteins | sample S1TSphgellanicum_FD_89693 | JGI IMG/M metagenome (GOLD analysis project Ga0116227, IMG submission 89693) | Host-associated microbial communities from peat moss isolated from Minnesota, USA - S1T2_Fb - Sphagnum magellanicum MG | ecosystem: Host-associated > Plants > Peat moss > Unclassified...
AATGGGCAGTTCCAGTGTTAAAGTACTGGAACTGGCCGACAGTTCTTATAAGCAAGTGCAGCTTAGAGGCTTCATATATGCGTAAGAGTTCGATCCAGTATTTACCTTCTTGCCGCCTAAGGCAAATAATCCCTTAAGGCCCGCGGCCGCGACGTCTTTCTTCTGATCCTCGTAGCCACACCCACATAAGCATTTGCAAAACCTCTGAAGTGGTCATACTGTATCTGTTCGACAAGCTAGTAGACTCGTGTCCTCACATGACCATAGCCTTTATGAATTGAAATCAGATCTACAACTGGGTGGGAGGAACTAGTACTACCACAATCCTGCTCCAGATCCTCAACACTCTTTGACATCTCCAAGACTGGTTTCCTGATGGAAGACTTATGCCATGATGGTGCCAAAAGGTTGGCATGCCATTCTGTGGCAGAAGCCCTTGGCTGCCAGATGCCAAAAGTAACCCAGACACAAATCCAAAAAGCAAACTGCCAAACACCATCCCCATCAGAAACCTTGCACCCAAAAAAAGCTCATGATTATCAATCTCATCCTCCTCGATATGGAGGTCCACTGGACAATCTATTCCCATTGTTTGCACAGCAGCTACTGGTGTCACTAACTAGCCTTCCCCATGTGCAAGTTGTTCTGTTATTGAACAGACCTTCTGTAGTGGAATTCCGAGGCTTTTTCCAAAACCTCCTTTGCATTTACTACATCACCTTTGCAGCAAGTTCACCTTGATCTGAAAGAGGTGCACTCTCATTTATCTAAGAGCTGCTATCCACCACATAGTTACAGCTCGTCTTTGCAGGGAAGGCTATCTTCATTTAGAGGTGGAATTTTCTCAGCAATCATAAAGGTACAGTAACCCAATTTTAGCATATTGTGATATACATTCAGAGGATGTAGGTGGTTTGACCTCCTTCAGATCCACCATATTGTTGCAGCTTGTCCTTGCAGCAAGCACATCTGGAATTTGAAAGTCCAATCCTTTCAGCAGTGTCAGAGGTACTTTCGACCTTTTAGGCTCACCTTACCTTAGGTCAGAAATCACCAGATTGTCAGTTTCTGGTGAAGCCAGAATTTCTGTTACTGAACTCCCAGGTGCAGCTCCAACTGGATCAAAATCCGGATTCTGCAGCAGGTCTGGGTCATACTAAGGCTCTTTTCTGAGAAATTCAGCTCTGGGAGACAAGACCTTGTGTACAGGTTGTTCAACCACAACTGTAAATGCCACACCACCTGAGTGTTCACCTTCAACAATTGAGGTAGAGGAGAAAAAGGTGTTTTTGCCAGATGCTCATTTCATGAAATCTCATCACCTATTGAGACCTTGGAGCAGTTCAATGAGACTTCAGGGGATTCGGGCATTGGAAGGTTTTCATCATGTTGCATTAACTTCCTGATACAAGTCTGCAGCTGAGCAATGTTCACCTCAATCTTCCTTGACTCATCTGTTCTGGAATTTGTGGTTCCTTCATGTGCATTGTAAAGAGCTGGTCTTTCAACTGGCACCTTTTCATGTTTGGGTGAACCATGATCAGGTTCAGAGGGAAAGACAGAGGAGTGGCTGCCAAACAAGGTCTTGGTGTCTTGATAGGAGTTGCAACTTAGCCTTTTTGAGATGGCAGAGCATCATAGTCCTTTTCATGATCATTGTGTGAAAAGTTCATTCTCTCCTTTTGAACTTCCAAGGTTTTTATTGGAGTATTGAGTTCCCTGACATCCAACTTACCTGCAAAATGCAAAACTCTCGCAGCAAGAATGAAAGAGTACATGAAAGTGCAATCAGCTCAAGGAAAAGCTCTGCAGACTTCTGTGAGTGGTCTCTCTGATGTGGTACTATTTCACAACAAGCAACCAGTCTCATGAACAGAAAAATCAGCCAATGCCTGAAAGCTCACACAGTAGTTGAACAAAGCAGAGCTTTGAAAAGAAAGCTCTATGCCCAGGATGGAAAAGTAGATACCGGTCACTCTGATCAACACAGTCAATGGAGTAGATTTAGCTGTTGATCCTTCCATTGTCATTCTTCTTTGTTCAAAGTTGATATATTCTGGATTTCTCCTCCTGACAAACTCTATTAACAGACAAATTTTCTTTCATGGACCTTCGCTGATGAGTTCATAAAACCAACTTAGTCTATTAAACTCCATTGATTGCTCATTTTGTTCTTTTTAGGCAGCATGTCGCATTGTTTGAATCTAGGCATAAGCATGAGTATTCACCTAAATGGCATCAGAAAATCTTGCACAGAACATGAACTCCCAAGAATCAGTCCTACAAACTCTCTGCAATTGTTCAGTTTCAATGTTTGACGAGAGAATTTTTGCAAGGGAAAGGAGTCCAACATTAAGCAATTATACTCTCAGATGAACATTGCAAGCTGCACTATTTGTTTGGTGTTTTATCTTCATTAGACTCTGGAGTGCCATAAATACATTAGAATTACATTGTTTTGGGGGAAGCTGAAATTTCAATCTGATCAGCATGTGTGCAGTTATGAGTCAGGCATCCAGGTTGCATGCAAGCATAGCACTTGTCATGTTCCTTCAACATGACTGATGTTACTTGGGTTTACAAGTAGAAAAATTTACTATCAGAGTCATGTTCACAGATTGAAATCCTAGAAACTGCCTGGGTCCATTGATCTGCTTCCTGTTACTCATTGTCACAAACCTAAGGAACATACATCTGAAACAAATGTTGTGGCATAATTATGTGAGTTATCAAGTTGAGTAGTTTTCTAAACATGCACTCTTCTCATTCATACTCTTCAAGTTCAAACAACACAACACAACCAAATCCAAGGGGCCAATTGGCAAAACAGATAGTTGGGCATCACTGTGATCCCCTACCAAACAAAGACCACATCCTTGATGTGATGAAAGTGATTAGCACGATCTCTTACAATAAGTTACCCTCTCAACAATCATTGCAATGAAATTTGTGGAAATGTGGCAGTCAGCAAACATGGACAGATCCTGAAGATATGGAATTGGAGCCCAGGAGGTGTGCTGATGCACGTAAAAGCAATGGCCAGCTTCTCACTGTCATGACATGTATGTCTTCCATGTCAATATCTTGATTATGATATCTCTGTGGATTTTCTGGATTCTCACATTTGTCATACATGTCAATCATACAACAACACACAAACTCATTAGATCCCCAACCAGCTTGAACAATCTGTTCCTGAACATGTCAGCCTTCTGTAAGTCGCTGCTACTGTGGCAGATGCATCCAAACAAATGTGACAGGCCTTGGATCAACCTGCTTCTGTTGCATTTGTCAAACTAGTCCGAATCCCTGCTGCCCTTGCCTGCATTAACACCTATGCCATGATCATGGGAGTCCAAGCAACAACATCACATATGGGCATCCTGTTGAAAACCCTCAGAGCTCCCACATTGGCACACATTGTCAACAAGGTTTATACCCACATACATATCCAATCCACATCTGCTTCAAATGACTTGTGTATGTATACGCACAGATGCCTTGTGCCATTTGAATTCGGCATGTGCATAAGGCCACAGGGAGTGGCCCAAACTCTGTGTTGGATTTGCTGAGATAGTTGCAATGCGTTGTTCTCTTGCTCCCACATCTCCACATGTGCAAGGATCACGGTATCCCAACCCACAGTGGATATCAACATGTCATTGAATATACTCTTTGCACATCCTCAATGCTCCCACACTTGGCATACATGTCGAGAAAGCTTCTACTACACACAAAGTCATTGACTCAGAACCAGCTGGAATAAGCTGTTCATGAGCATGCATGCCTTCTTCAAGTGTTGTGTTACACTGGCACATGCACATGGAACCCCAGCAAAGTTGACTGTTTGGATCCTTTCTCCCCCTCTTGCTGCCGCATTTGGTCAAATAGTTCCTATGCCTTCAACCATTGCCCACACATCCCACAATTGTGGCACTCCATGCAACCACATCATATTATGTAGGGACATGCTGTGGAACACTCTCCAAGCTTGTCCTAGCAACCCATGTTTGGCAAACATTTCATTGTCAAGGCTATTATGTACATACACATCTGACTCACAGCCACCTTCTACAATCTGCAAGAGAAATACATGCATGTGCAAAACAATTCACATCAAACATGACCATAAAACTTAAGTAGAAACCCCTGTTGAAAGATTCTGTCTTGAAGATTCAAATTGCTGAAATTTTCGCTCTCTTTGCTGCAGCAAATTCTGCCCCAAAAAACAATGGGTTGAATCCAACATTGTTGCTCTGACATGTCATAATGTTGAAATGTGTTTTGTGCATGTGTGTGCAGTCTCTTCTACTACTACAAGTAACACAGATAGGCAAGAATTTTGGAGATGGCAACAAGAAAAGTTCTGGAATTTTGAAGGTTTATCTTATTTTTGAATTTGAACCTTGTGAGGATTTATTGTTATTCAATGGAAAGAAGCTATTGTGGTGGGTATGTGACTGTGTTGAATATGAGCTACAAAATGACAGTGTGTGGAATTCATAAATCTTAATTAAATTCCCCCATAAAAAGGGGAAAATGTTAGCCTTAATCCGTGATATATTTTTTTCAAATTTGCCAATGTTCTGTCATTGGCCAGCATCTGAAGAGGGCTTTAGCCTTAAATGGTGGCAGGTTTTTATAACCGGTCTAAATACCGTAGTTCCTTTACCAATTCGGCATAAATTAAATTATTTTTTGTTTATTCGAATTTGTTTTTAAATATTTCTTTTTTGTGTCGAAATTTTAATAAATCTGTCAGGGTTTGATCCCAGACATTCACTGTCAGGGTTAATTAACCCCAGACCTCCAAGGACAGAGTTTTAACGCTGAAGTGGTCTAAACACAAAGTAGACTGTTTATTATTATGTATAGCCATTACCTGCTGAAATTTTCAGAATTAAAAAACCAAGTGCCGAAGTTAAGATTTAAAATTTAATTAATTATTCGACAATCTATTGCCGAAATGGTAAAGGTAATACGGTAGTAAAAACAGACTATTTTTTTTAAAAATGCTACCAAACTAAAATCAGAGTCCAAATGTGGCCAAAAAAATTCAAATTTTTTTCAAAGTTTTGGGGATTTTTTTTTTCCATTTCATAAATTCTAATTTTTCACATTTTGGCGAAATCTGGCACACCAGGAAAAAATCGCTGGGCCACCCACCATATATCTGTCCCATTTGCATCATACCCTATTTAGGGTATGGTATATATATAGAGAGAGAGATATTGCAAGCAGGAAACTGTAAAGCTCATTTGATGACAGCACCCCAGATTCCACAATGCGACAACAAAAAATTTGGTGCTTATTTGGCATTTCCTCCCATTTACATGTGGCCATTCGGCATGCAAATCCTAGCAGTGGCGATGCGCCACTTGCCACAAGCACAGCTCAGCTTCGTCCTCATCCCCCAATTTGCAGGTAAAATTTTTCTTAAAACAGAAGCTTTATTTCGTGGCAACCATGGTGCGAAGAGTAAAGATTTTCCAAGCACCCAAATTACTTGCATTTGTTGCTTACGAGACCAGAGCAGAGTGCAGACAAACTGGGAGTATAGCTTGTAGCTGGTTCGTATTTCTCTCACCAAAGATTTGGAACAGGCAAGCTCTTGAGTAAGTAAATAAGTCGACAGTTTCTCTCATACTTGTGTTTCTTCAATTTCAATTTCTTAGTGTTGCTGCGCTTTTGTGTTTTCAGATCAAGGTTTGCAGAGAACTTTGTTGTTATATAGTCTGTATCAGATTTGTCAAACTTTGTTGGTCAATTTTTTTTTCTGATTTGTCAAGAAGGGATTTCCAGTAGTTTTGGTTTTTGCGAAGATTTGTGACAGAGTTTAGGAGCAGCGGTAGCAGATTTGGTTGAGTGACCAAGTGATCGTGAGCATCAGCTTTCTTGTCGCGCCTCTCGTTGGTCAGCGATGGCGTCCTTTCGGGACCAGATCAGCAAACCAGCAACGTCGCAGTCTCCAGCATCGAATGAGACGAATGCAAATGCAAGGGAACAGATAGTGAACGTGACTTCGGGAGCGCGAGAGAAGCTGGATCATGCAAAGGCGACAGTTACTGCGACGGTGAGCAAAGTTGCGCACCCGTTCAGCTCGCAGGCGCGTCAGGAGGCGGACAACAAAGCCGCCCAAACCAAGGCGCAGGTGTCAGAGAGACAGGCCAGCATTCGTGCGATAGGGCAACAGCAGGCGGAACAGCAACGGATGATGTCCAAAGGACAAATGAATGAGAACGATTATCACAAAAACTTCGACGAGGAGGATACAGCAGCAGCTGCACCTCCCGCGACTACCACAGATCGTGGGACTGCACCAAGTTCTGATGGTCCGATATTGCGAAGCAAAAGCAACTAGGTCTAGTAACCGATACAAGTGCTCCAAAGGACTGTTACAGTCTCATGTGAGAACAATGTGCTTGCAAGTCTTCCCTCTGAGCTTTATTTATCATCTAGAAAAATATTGCAAGCTACAAAATTTGTTCAACTGTGTTAGTGAGAGGGCCAAAATGTCAGAGTGTTATTGTGAGTGAGCAATTTGCAGTTTGTACAAATTTAAGAACTTAGACTGCTTGATGAAAACCCAGTGCAGCACTCACTGATCTTTTAAGTAGTAGTGCACCCAGTAGCCAAGAGTCAAGAAGAGAGTGGGGGACAGAGAGAGTAGCCAAGAGCGACTACCACCACCACCACCACCAGGAGGCAATTAGAAGAGTGTGGACTTACTTATGCTAAAAGGTACACATTTGCTTAATATCTGTGCATTAGGGTTTCAATTTCACAGTTCTAGAATATCATTGCAACAAATCCCTCTGGGATTCACTTTGTAGAATATCATCGCAACAAATCCCTCTGGGATTTACTTCAGCTGCATATCAGATTTTATGGCAACCTGGTGCAAAACAATAAGAGCTTGAACTTAAGAGTCTGAATTAGGAAATTGTTTGTTTTTGTCATGGAATGGGTTTTAAATCATTGAGTTACAGAAGGCAATTTGGGTACCTTCAGAGCAATTATGGTCCTACTTATTGGGTTGTTATAAGTGTCCAAACCAGTGTTTGTGTGCGGATATCAAGTTTTGAGGCTTACTGCAGAATACCAATATAACATATTTTCCATAAAAAATTAACATTTGGATATGCATTGAAATTTTTTTCACATATTTGTGTCAACCTGGAATGAATTCATTTTCATCTTTCTTCCTTGACCAGATATGGGTTTGCAAGTTGTCAAAATCAAACTAACAAAGGATATGCACAACAGATATACATAAGTTTTTTATGTTTGAAATTTTGTTTGCAATCACACAAATTTGAACACAGTACTAACTTGCGGGAGAGTTGAACCCCAGTCCTTTACATGACTCTTCACGATGCAGCACAAGTTGCCTGCCACAACCACTCCCCACATACATCCCATAAAAACACAAACACCCCAACCTCACAAAACACAATAAGACACCATTGTTGTCATGGGTGAGCTCCAACATCAACCTGCAAATTCACAGTGGCACAAAGATTAAAATCTTTGTGATACGATCTAAGTTTTCTACTTGTAATCAGCAACATTGGAGAGTTGTGTTGATCAGCAAAATTGGAGAGTTGTCGACAGGCCAACAAGTTTTAATCGGCAACATCAAAAAGCTCTCAACACACCAACAAGATTGAACACATGTTCAATTTCAATTTCAATTTATGATCTTGGAATTCCAAGGATCTACTTGGCTAGGAAATCAACATTTGGAAATTGAGTCTCATGAATGTGACACCAAACAAGGGGATCAACACATGTAGTTAGAATTATAGACAACCTCCTAAATAGAGATAACTCCCCTACAATTAAGATTTTTTCAACTAAATCAAAATGAAAAGAAAAAATCACACAAATACATTGTCGTAATATTAACCTTTGTAGCCAAACATTTTCACAACTTGAAAGGGCCTTGTACCCTTTGCAAATGTACAAGATCAAATCTTTTAAAAATTACTATTATACCTCATCAATTTTCTTATAAGGATTGTTTGCACCAAAAAACCCTGGAAGGCCCACACCTCTTCTTGCTTGACCACCGATTGTGACTTGTTTTCATAATAACCTTTTTAATAGCAAACTATATTTTCCTTTAAGCAACCAACCTAGGATGTGCAAAGCCAACATGAGTTTCCATGGACGTGATCCCATTAATCTTATTATATTTTATTAGACCTTTTCTTAGGGTAGATGCTTGGAACAAAAAATTCCTATTTGCTTATTTTGTTATGTAGATTAAATACCGTAACATCTGTAAATTCACAATATTCACAAGTAAGTTGTCATTGACAACAAAAAAACCATAACAAATAAAATTTTGACTATGTGGCTTCCAAGTTACATAACCTCAACATCAATAGAAACAAAGTTAGTCACAATGTGTAGATGTACACTTTCAACATCTGACAAGCTCGTTGCAATTGCAACACTCAATGCAAGAACATTAAAAGTTAGATTAATGTGTCGATCATTTTCAACCTCACCAATATATTCAAGCAAGCACACATCATTATTAGTCATCATTGTTGGTATGTTCAAAATCGACCAAAAACCAAAATACAAATTGGAGACCACAATAGAAAACTAACTAAAACCATAATGCAAATTTATTTGCTCAAACTTGGAGATTCGTGAAACCAAAACCTGCAAAGGTAAGTATGATTTGTTCAAACCCGAAAACTTGGGAAGTTATAATGAACTTGTAATTGCTACCCAAAAAAAGTGTATCCAAAGACAAATCAGATGGAGCTTTTATGCTCATGAGCGGCAACAACACCATCAACTTCCCAAAAGAACTATAATAACAACATTAATTATTCACAAAAGTTGGAACATCATCAGCTTCCCACAAAAGTTCCAATAACATCATCAGTTACTCACAAGAGTTGTAACGACATCATTAGATACCCATAAGAGTTACAAAACATCATCAACAACATTAATTAAAATCCAAACTCCAGAGCACAAAAAATATGTTCAACAACATCAACAAGAATCTAAACTCTAAAGTGCAAAAGACATATTCAACAACATCAACAAGAATCCAAACTTTTGAGCACAAAAAAGACGCTCAGCAACATTAGCAAAAATTGAGACTCCAAAGCATGAAAAACACCATGAACTATGTAAAGAAGACAAAAAGTAATGCAAACACCAAACTTGCAAATGTGCAAACACAAAGGTAAATGAAATTTGTTCAAACCTAGAACCTTTTGAAGCCAAAATCCATGCAAGAAGCTAAAACTTATGTGTGAAACTAAAATTTGTGCAATACCATAACTAGAACAATTCAATAAAAAAAGATAACCAAAAACTTTGAAGAAATAAACAAAGTGTAATGTACTTAGTGTTCATAAAATAGTTGCACTAATCCAAACCAAAAAACATGGAATCCTTGGAAACTCCAAACTTTTGTTATCTTTTGAAACATTTTTTGTGCACAAACACCAAGACACTTGAATCAATGAGGCTTCAAATGTTTGATGAAGATCCTTAATAGGCTTGATTATATGGTGGGTAAGGCCTTAGGAGGATGGTGTTACTAGAATATCCCCCTTGCATAGCCCTAATTCTGATAACAACCTTTCCCAAGGGCATTATGCACATAAAGCTACATTACTTTTGCCTTTTGTTTCCTTTCTTAAAAAGTTATGCACAAGGAACTTTGTTCTTTGTTATAATTCATTACCACTATGTTTCAGTTCAAAACGCATTTAAACAAGACTTGTAGTGTTAAGTAGACAACATTTACACAATGGAATTTCTCTTTGAAAAATTGGGCTTCTAGCTAAAAAAAATTTGAAAAGGAACACCAAGTTCTTGTGTTACAATCTTTCCTTACACAAGTTTTTGTTTTCAAGGTAGGCAAGGAATATTTTCATAGTCAAGTGGGTCTTTTTAAATGTTCATACAACACTGGTATTGCATAATCTTTGACCTTGGGTTGTGTGTGGTGTTTAGATTTGTTCTTTTGAAGGTATTTTGTATAAGATTAAAACTATGGTAGAAGTACCCATCATTGAACATGCATGGGTGAGTGAACGCCCATTGTCACCTTGGTAAGCATTCATAAATACCTTAAAGTTGAATGACTAGTTTTTAAAACTTGTTGTTGAGGTTTTAAAACCTTCCATTCAAAGATGTTATTTTGTGTTCATCCATGGGCTTCAAAACTTTCCTATGCCAAAATATATCCCTTATTCATTTTTTTGTTTGTTTTGTAATGGGTAATCATTCATCATAATCCTCACTTTTTCATTTCCTCAAGGACAAATTATGCTTATGGAATTGTTTGGAATAAAGTTTACATCATTTAGTAATGGGACAAATATTATTTGTGTATGAACTTTGGCATGTCCAAATATAAGATGCATTTCAATTGCGCAAGGAAATATATATGTTCGCAAGTGGTAAACATATCCCCTCACTTTGGGAGATTTTATCTTTTGTTCATTTAAACCCAAATGGTTATATGGGTTCCAAGTGAAGGCCTACCTAGATGCTTTGAATTCATGCTTGACAAGTATTTGACTAATTGTTGAATATTAAATAATATAGATATATGATTGCTAGGTGTTGTTTTTTTAAAAAACATGACCCCACTTTGTATCCAAATTTTTTATAATTTCGAATATTTATAATTGGACTCGACCCAAGGGAAGTAAATGTAGAAGGTATCTACCAAAAACCCAATTTATACCCTTTTAATATCTGACTTATACCCAATTAATATAGTTAGGGTTAAGGTTTTGGGTTTTGTAGTTTCTAAGTTGTGTTTACAATTTACATTGTGCAAGTTTGTTTCATTTTTCACAATCATTTTTTGCCTTTGCAACATTCATTTGGAGCTTCCTTGCAATGTGTTGTTGAATCTATGAATGCAACCTACTAGCTAGTGGAGTTTCTTAGAAGGAATCAAGTTTTTTCAAAGGAGCATGGCAAATGCAAAACCTAGTGAATTACAAAAAAGTATTTGGTTTTGAAAGTCACTTTCAACATTTGTTTTTGTTTGCATTTTTGGTGAACATGCAAAATTGTTGTTTGTTTCGGTGAAATGTGTGAAACAACAAATAATTTCCTTTGCATTAATCATTTTAGTTTTTTTTCATCTTTTGCATTATCATTTTTATTTTGTAGGAATTTTATCAAAGTTGCAATGGTGGGGGAGAATAAAGGTTTCATATTTGTGGTGACTATTGACAATCAACAATGTTTTTGGTCTTTGATCTTGAAATTTTGTTGTTTATTGTGTTTCATTGTTTCACTTGTTTTGCCCCTTGTTGCAAGTTTTGCTCAAAGGTACATATGTGAAGCAACAAGGGGGGAAGTATTTTCTACTTTCTTACTTTTGACAATTGTTCTGTCTACTCGTCTACTCCATCAAGTTTTTCCAAGCCACAAAATTAATTTTTTTTTGTTTTGCATTTCATCTTTTTAGTTTCTATTCATAGGTGTGAAGTTGCGTGAATGGGGAAAGGTCTTCAAGAAGCTCAACCTTCTATTCTTCTCATGGAATTCTACTATCTAAACCTTAAACCCTAAACCTATCTTTCCTTGTCACATTAGTTTTGTTGTTGTTGAGTTTAAGGTTTAAGTATATTTGTGAATAGATCATTTCTTTTTTGTTTTTTTCTTGTGTTGGTTTTTTGTTGAACTTGTGAAGGATTCTTTTTCATTTTTTATCATGTACATCATGAATGTTCATGATATTAGTTTTGATGAGGAAATCCTTTTAACTTTTGTTGAATATAACAACAATAATATTGGTAATGTGCTAACTACTTGTGAAGGTGGGGAATTAGAAAATCTAGAAGTTTTTGATGATGCTTCAAAAAATTGAACACACCCTTGAAGATGATATAAAGGATTTACTTTACTTTTATTTTTTATTATTTTAGAACCAAAATGCACTTCATGTGGTTCAAGGGTGTTTTAATTATATTTTTTTATTGTTGATTGTAGATTTGCAAATCATGTATTGTTATTTCAAGATGTTTTAATTTTTCAGAATGCCATTGCATCATGCTACAACAACCAGTCTATGGCATTATAAAGTCAAAAAACTTTTCCCAAAATGTGGGTTGTTTGTGAATTAATTGTGAAAGTTTTGTCGCCAATTGTTTTTTGTTATGTTTTGAACTAGGGTCATGGACACCAGTTGTTTATTTAGATGCCTTATAGTTTGTCATATCAACTTGCTAAAACATTCATGAAGAATTGGCCTTCCAACCTATTCATGATAGCTTTTTTAAAGAAGATGTATTTGATTATGAGTTGAAGGAGCTCATGGTTCGAATAAAACAACAGATTCTAAAGGTTCTCCTTCCTTTCATTTCTTTTCTATATGCATTTGACAAGAAAAAAAGGTCATAATGTGTTGGCTCTTATGTTCAATCCAAGGTTTAAAAGCATGTGGTTAGATACATGTATTTGGGTCATGAAAATGTTATTATTCTGGTTACTAAATATGATGAAAATTTATTGTTGCCTTTATTGATGGAAGCAAACAAGTTATTGATGTTTAATAGGGTTAAAATGGCTTTTGATCTTCATTCACAAGTTGATTTTGAAGGTTTTTTTCACATCAAAACAACAATTATAAACACATACATGGACATTTTGTCAAGGGAACTTTTGGATTTTGACAATCAAATCTTCTTGGTGCAAAAAGTTACAAATTTGCATTATCTTAGTCGTGCAAAGAAAAACACAAGTTTCCAACCATTGTTAAAATTTGGTTAACTTTTGGGCAAGCTTAATGGGTTACACCTAATGGTTAAACTTAAGTAGGTAAGTGGGTCAATAGGTTTGACATAGGTAATATGCATGTAGGTGAGTAGGTAAGTAGGTATGTGAAAAGGTATAGGTAAATAAACAAGTAGGTAGGTAAGTAAGTAATAGGTAGGTAAGTAACTAGCCAAATAAATAGGTGGGTGACTAAATAAAAGGTAGATACATAGGGTAGTAGACCATGTCACATTTGATTAAAAATTATTCGTCATCTTGATTAAATGTTTCATTTGATTATAAATCATTAATCATTTTGTTTAAATATCATTGGCCATCTTGATTAAATGTTTCACTTCACTAAAGATTATTGGTCATTTTGACGAAAGATGATTGGCCATTTTTATTAAATGTTCAACTTGATTAAAGATGATTGGTCATTTTGATTAAAGTTGTACAGCTTGACTATATGCATTTACTTGACCATTATAATCAAATTAATCAATTAAACAATATATGTGTCATTCAAGTCCATGACCTTTAATCAAAATGTACATGTCCATTAGTCAAAATGACAAATTAGTCAACTTGAGCCTTTTAAATAACCATGATTTGTAGTAATGTGAATTCTATGATGAAGTTGATTCTACAGAGTTCTTAAACTTAAACTAAACCTTTTAATGTTATTTTGTTTCCTTTGTGTAAATGATTGGTGACTAATGGGCTTGTCCATGCTCTATTGACAAGTTGAAGACAATGAATTGAACCATTTGTTAAGGTTTAAGATTTTGAACAAATTCATCCATGATTCCACATTATCAAGGGGCTAACAATTTCTTCGTGTCTTGCTTCGATGCTTGTATTTTTTTTTATTGTTTACACATGTGTCTATGTTTAGAATCTAAAATGTTATTTGTGTCTATTTTATGTATCTTTTGTGGGTGCCTATGTAATTTGTGTTTATCTTGTTTACTTTTTATTGATGCCTATGTCATTTGTAGTTTGTGTTTTTAATGTTTTCAATCTATTAGTTCATGTCTTTCTATTTCTCATTGATATGTGTTTTTTGTTTCTTCAAAATTTGTTGTGTTTGTGTCTAATGCTTATCTGTCGATGTTTGTGTTTACTACTTCTACGTTTATTAGAAGTCTATTATTTATTATATTTGACATGTGAATAGAATGTCATGTGTGTGTAAATGTGAGGTTTCATGTGTGTTTATTATGTGTGATTCCTTTGTCTTGTGTTTGTCAAATGTTAAGTTTCATGTGTGTTGTTTTTGTGTCTTTTAGATACTTGATGTTTATTGTATTTGATGTGTCTCATTTGTCTTGTGTTTTATGTGTTGGTTGTTAATAGGTGTTTTGTGTGCAATTGTGTGTCTTTATTTTATGTCTCATATTACTAGGTATATGATTGATATTCAATAAAACCATATTAAGACACTTATTTAATTTTGATTTTCAAATTACTTTCGAAGGGAACTTGGACTTAGGTTTAGTTCTTGCTTGTGATTGGGTTAAGGGATTATTACACACACATAGAAAGATTTTAAAAAGTGGCTAAAGAATAATGATAAAGACATTATATGTAGTTTTAGGGTTCTACTAAGTTGTGGACTGCAAATTTTCATGTTTTCAATATTGATTTTTGGGTGAAAGCATGAAAAAAGGAGTTAGTCGCACCAAGGTTAAAGTCCTTTTGAAGGACTGCATTTTCCACATGGTAGTTTTCTATTAATTTATATTGCATTTTTCACATAGTTTTTAAAATTGAATATAAAATTTGAGGCCAAATATGACATATAACATGATAAAAACTTAATTTTATTAACATCAAACCTTACATTATAGTCAAATCTATAACTTTACTTTGAACCATGATTACAAATTCAAAATTATAATAGTGTAAAAGGACATTTGAGTATTAAAATCTAAAAAGGTATATGTATTTTTATTTTTTGAATGTTTTGAACACATGGATCCTTTATTGTGGAATATATTAAAGTTCACAAAAAATTTGAAACAATTAAGTGAACATTTGATAAGGGAAAAAGACTTTTGATATTAAAAAACCACTTGTTCACATGCTTTTCTTGAGTGCTTTAAACATATAAAAGGACTATTGAAACATGGTGAATTTTCATGAAAAAATTGTAGTTGCAAATTTGAAATATAAAAAATTATTTCAAAAATAAATAAATAAATAACATATATATATATATATATATATATATATATATATATATATATATAGTGTTACATTTGTGATTTTTCAAATTTTCAAAAAATAATTTTTAAGGATTGTCCACAAATTAGTTAGTTCCTTTTTTCTTGTTTTCACCCTTCTACATTTTAATACTATAGATGTTTGATATTTTTCAATTCTAATTTTTTTTTAAATAACACATTTGTGAAGAAACATAAAATAAAATGTGAACCTTGAATCTATTTGTGTTATTTTAATTGTAATAATCCATATATGACCACATATTTTGATTATTAGGAATAATCTAAGATTTGAAAAATAATGAAATAGTAATGTATTGTAATCAGATGAATGTATGAATACAAGATCTGAAAAATTACCTTAAATTGTTTGGAACAACAAATGGTATATGAATTAAATGCAATTGTGTGCATAATCAATAATGTTTGTTAGTGGGTAGAGAGCAAATTAGAGTAGAATTTGCACCTACCATTTCTAATCTTCAATCTACTAGTAATTTTCAAGGATGTGATTTAAGGGCTAGATGGAACAAAATAGGAGTTTCTTCAAACCTAAAACCTATTTGAAAATGTGCATTCATTCTCCCATCAATGGTTTTAGGTTTTAGGTTTTAAGATGGGAAAGTGAATGCACATTCTCAAATCATTGTTCATTAGCATATTTATCCTAAAGGTTTAAGAACTTGAAAACCTCAACTTAGAATCAATCAACAAGTTTCATCATATTTTTAAAAATCAATTAAAATTTGTGTTTGAAGTTTCATTAATTGAAAAACTTGTTTAAATTGAAATAAAAGGTTTTGTTCACAACCATGAATTGAAAAATGTTACTTATTAAGTATTACCCAAATAAAAGCTTTCAATATGACTATGGTTTGTGATCCCCACTAAAGATAATCATGGCATGGTGAAGTGTTGGTAGTTCAAACAAACTTCTTCCATATGACTAGATGTATTATTGGCTTTGTCCATAGGGAAGAGACTAAACATTGGTGTAGGATTTGGGCATAAAAAAGTTTGGCTCCAACTTGAGCCAACGTGTGAGTGACATTCAAAATTTTATATGTGCATATGATGCAAAGGCATGTTCTATAAAAATGCATGCATCTAGATGAAAAGTTGTAATCCAATACCAAAAGTTTTTAGTTTGAACCTATTGTAATAGGTACCCACATAGTTTGGGAATGGTATAAGTTCGCGTTGAAAATAGTCATGACAAATAGTTTCAACATCATAATTTTGATGCATATAATGAGAAGGCTTGAGATGCATTAAGAAGGCCCAAGTTTTTCTTTTTGAGTTTTTTGGTGATGGGGATGGGGGATTTTTTTTTGTTGTCCCTAATGTGTTTTTAATAGCATCACACTTTTATCCCATATGTTTTTGCCAAAAGTTGAACTTTCATATATATATAAATTGTAAATGGCAAAGACATTACACAATTATTTGCTTATTCTTTCTATTATTTAAGATAACTAGCTCCTTTTGTTGATTGTGTCAAAGGGTTTTGCATTATCTCTTGTGGGAATGTTGGGTATGCTTTGTTATACATGTTGTCTAAAGTCATCTCACATATAATTGACATTTCATATAGTCATGGGTGTTTTCATCACCATGCTTTCAATGAAAAATCAATTGTGTCAAATGCCAAATTTGATTCACAAGGAGAACACATGTCCTAATTTTAGCTTTAAGATTGCGAATAATGTTGTGTGGTTTTTATTTTTAAGTGTTTTTTTATTATTCCTTTTCAATAGAACCTCCAATCTTGATTTTGACATGCTATAAGACTGATTTGGAGGTTCTTTGAGTGAGGTTTTAACCTCATTTTTTCCAACTTCTAAACCTTTCAATTTTGATTATAGTACATTTCAAATTCAAAAACTTTGAGGCTTGATTCAAAAAATGGGTTTGTGTCCAGGTGCACTACACACCCCCTAATGTAATATATTTTATAACAAAGTTTTATAACAAATTAAAACATAGGTATGAAGTTCAACAATTAATTCAAATGAATATCAAATTATAAAGTTTAGCCTACTTATCAACTTTTAAAAAAATAAAAAAATTTCTTACCTAAAGATCTTGACCTTATGTTTAAGAATCAATTTTCATGATTTTAGTTTGAATTTCAGATCTAACAAAAGAGTAGTTACACTATCCAATTCTTGTGCTAGTTCCAACCAAAAGGTGTCAACTCATGTTTGGGTCATAGAACTCAAAAATCTAAACCCCTCCATATAACCATGTGAACCAAATATTATCACAACACTACTTGTAAAACATAGCATGATGAGCCTAGAGTAAGGCAAAGGCACAAAATTAAACAAAGGAATTGAAACACAAATTCAAACTTTGATAGATATGTAACTTACATTTAGATATAAATTTCTTGCAACCTTATTAATATCAATGTTTTCCTTGTTTCTTCAAATTGTGTTCATCTATTTTTATTGATTAGGTTTTGCAATTAGAAATAATTGGTTCCCTTCCTTTTTTCAATGACAATAATACATTAATGTTTACTAATGCTCTCATGTGAGTACATTAATGTTTATTGTCCCTTTCATTTTGCATTGGAATAAATTTTTTTATATCAAGGAGCCCCAAAAATTGTGATTCTTTTTAGTAAATATCCCCAATTGATAAATTATTTATTCTTTGTGTATATTTCTTGTAAGTTGAGGATTTTTTTTTTTCCTTTAAGGGATCGGGGAAGAGGGTGTGGGGGTTTTATTGTTAATTTTCTTTTGTTTGTTTTCAATTTCAATTCACATTGCAATGAAAATTTCTATATTGGAAGGCCTCCAAAGTGTGAGGTTTTTTTTCTTTTGGGATGGGTCAATCAAATGGTTCATTTCGGAAAAAAAACTTGAACTTGGGAAGCACCACCAACTAATGAATCTGATTCACAATAAGTACTCACATGAATGAATTTAACCAAATTAATTCAATTGGATAGTGGATGAGTGAGGGCCACTCTTATCCCCAACCATTGGCATTAGCTTAGGTGGAAAATGATGAGGAACACATTTAGGAGTGGAAATTATGTTTAGCCAACGAGGGAAGGCTACATGCACTCAAGAGGTTTAGATTTTTGTTTGTAGGAAAGGGAGGAGGTCATTGAGGAAAAAGGTGGTGAAACTATATCTTGATGCCATTTCATTGAAGTAAAAGGTCTTGACATTATTTACATGCCATTTCCCTAAAGCAAAAGGTGATGACACTTCTTTTTTTTTTTGGTTTGATTTATTAGTGATGCAAGTGGTGAATTGTAAATTCTTTTGACATGTGATTAACATGGATGGTGTCCATTATCCTAATTTGTGCATGTCTTTCCTTTTTATTTATTTATTTATAATAACAAAAAAAAACATTCATTACAAGAATGTGTGTGGGATGGGGATAAAGGGATTGTGGAAAACCTTGCGCTCTTTTACATTTTTATAATGGGAATGAAAACTTATATAGTTGGGTTATAAATTTTTCCCAATGAGTAAGAAAGCAAAGTATACACCCATAGTTCATGCCCATTGTTAAACATAACAACAACACCTTAATTACCAACCACTTATTTACATGCTTAACAGTTTGGGATCTATCCTCCCCAAAGCCATTGGGGTTCAAGAAGGTCTATTGCAATGGGTATTTAGTCAAAATGATTATAAATTGAAGCTCTTATAAATCTTGCACCTTTCAACCATGAAGATATGGTTGGGGGCTCTAGGAGGTCTTGGTTAGGTTCCAATGATGGTGTCAACAAGAATTGAAACCTTTAGTCCAAAGTACCTGACTTATTACCTAAACTTGAACCTACCTAAATCCTAAAATCTTCCAACAATGGAAACAACCCCAAAAAAATAAAAAATCTCAACCCTACACACCCCTCCCCCACTCCCAAAAGAAAAAGAAAGGAAAAAAAAAAAAAAGGAAAAACCTCCTTAGTGCATGTTCAACCCTTTCATTGGTTGCACGAAAATTTTATTCCTCAAACTCTTGATCACCATTTTTGACATAGGCTAATACCCCAATTATGAATTGAGATACCTATTAAATGTGAGTTGAATCCACTTGTAGTTTTGACTCATCATAAATACATCACAAACCCAACCCTTGTAAAAGGCACTACAAACTTCCATTATTTCTATAAGTCTTGAGAGATCCCACTTCCCAATTGGGCAGATCCATTAAACCAAAACATCCAAATTTTCTTAAATATTCACACTCTATCATTATTCAAATCTATATTGTTTGATTCAGTACCATAACAAAAAAAAGTGGACAAATCTCATCAAAACCCATTTCCAAATGTATAAAGTAAGGCGTGTGAGAAAATATAAAATATAAAGTATAAAATAGGCTACATGAGATCGCCTCTCCAAAACAGCTTCTAGTTGTGTGGGAGTTGGACTCCTTGAAAATACCAAGGATCATAGTATCATAATAGAGAAAGTGTTTGGGGTTTTGCAAATCCTTCCTCTTGACTCCATAGTTTGTTATTTTTTTGGTGTCCCTTGACGGCTTAACCTGAGTCAGTCCAAAGCTTATTTGCAGTTCAAAATTCTGGCTTGTCTTAAGAGCAAGTTGTGAGCTTGAGATTATGACCACAACATAGTTGATTGTTCACTAATTTAATGGCATTTCTTTTGATCCCATATCATGTTTTGTGCTTGAAATGTACATCTCTTTGGAATTTTTCATGATGTTTATGATGTCCATGTGTTGTAATTTAGAGAAGGTTTGTGTAAGGATAACCAAATATGCCAATGCCAAGGGTTCATCAATGGGGTGAAATTGAATGTGGGTGAAATTTAATTCTTCTAAGGTATGATGCACACATGGGATTAAGTAATTAATATTAATCAAAAAATTTACTAGCAAAATTCGAAACCTCTATTTGCTTGTGTATTGAGGAGGATTACAGTATCACATTACCATTTTTCAACCATTTACAAAGCTCTCCATTTCATTGGTAGAACTCCACAACTTGTGTTCATTAGACTACCATAGTACCTTGTCCAATTCGACACTAATTATATTATTTTCAGAAATGTTGAAATTTTCAAAAATTATTTCTTCCAAAATAAAAAAAATATTGGGAAGAAGAAAAATAGTGAATATGTAGGAATATTCCATGTGTTGAAATGAAAATTTCAAAATGAATTAATTAATTGTTTGACAGACATGTGTTGAAATGGCCAAGGTACTATGGTAACCTAAATATAACAAGCTCGGGGTAGGCTCAATTGGTTGTTGGAAGACTTTGTCAGAACTTGTATTTGCAGAGGAACAAACTCAGGCTCAGGCTAGTCTCCCAACAACCAATTATCAAGACTACTAATGTGAACACTTTAGTATCATGGCAAGTTCAACATCTCCCTGTTGCATAATTATTTTATTTTGAAGATTCCATGTGGAAAATGGAACATTCCATAGTAATCATTTAAATAGGTTCACAGAACCAACTACTCTCTTTGATCCCCAGGTGATGACTTATTGGTATAGTGCATTCTGGGAGCACACAAGGGGTCCTGGGTTCAAACCCAATAATAGTGGGTGTGCCAGGTGAAACTCCTGCCAGAAGGATGCTCTGTCTGCCAATGAGTTTTTGACTTTGGGGGTGCAAAAACCACTTCTCAGGTTGGCTCTGTCTTGCTGTGCTGTGTTTTCCCAAAATAAAAATAAAATATCTCTGTGTTGAATAAACAAAATTCTGAAAATTTCAAAGTTTCTGAAAAAAATAAAAATAAAAATTGGTGTCCATTTTCTCAAAGATGCCAAGATGCTTATGTAGTAAGTAGTCCATTCAAGTATAGAAGAGGGGAAACATCATACATAATAAATAAAGACCTGCCTGATTGATCTGTTTGTTTACTGTTTACAATTTTACGTCCGTTTGGGACCAGAGAGTCCATTAGATGAAAGACAATTCATGGAGGACAGATCATGCTGAAAATGACAAAATTTTGCTATGTGTGAAGATGACCAACAAGATGTCCAGGAGGAAAGTACAAAATTTTAAGAATTTTGATATATATTAGAGCCTGTGACTCCAGACAGTAAATCTGTTGTGAGAAAGTCAAAATGTGCCAGTTTAGCTCAGGAAATTGGTTTTTCTGCGCCAAATTTGTGCAGCTTGCCGTGGCTGGTAAAAGGTGCAACACAGTTTTTGTGCACCTCCAAAAAAGAGTGTAATAAATCGGACCCCACTGTGGCTCAGTATTTCTGATTCGTCGATCATAATGATTGGTCCAGGTGGTTTGCTATTAGTAGTTCCCATGTATATGCAGTTCTAGTTACAATTTTATTGGTGGGGTTGCCTAAAAAAACAGCCAAACTTAGACATTTAATTTTATCATTCAGAGTGATATACTGAGCACCGGTGGAGATGCACTTAGAGTTTTCCATAAGGTCAGGAAAATACAGCACCAGAACCCCGAGTTTGGTCCAAAATCGGTTGAGATTCTTTTAAACCTGCAAACAATTTACATTAGCATTCATTGGGGTTGAAACTCAAAAAAGAACCCTTTTTTTTGGGTGGTAAACTGAGTTTCATCTTGTTTTGCTCCCTCTTTCCTTTTTCCTGAGCGCCTCCACATATATTTTCATTGCTCCCACCTGTACAACCACTATAATTAGTCTTGGACCTTGTAAATTAAATGCTGAATTTCAGCATTTCATACCCAAATTTAATAAAATTTCCTTACATTGGGGACCTCACTCAAAAGAGAGGATGGAGGGGTGAAAGGAGGCCCAAAAACAGGGTGACTTTACGGAGAACTCTATTTTGGCCACGACTTGGAGACAATTGTCTAAATAGGGCAATCCTAGAAAAACAAATTCCTCGAAATCCGGCAACTTTGGTGCTTGTCTTTTAAACAAAAATCCTTGGTATAAGTTTCACTTGACTTTTTTTTGTCACCAAGTGGCCATAATTCACCCCCAAAAGAAAAATAAAAAATGGTGGGACTCCTTTGGATATATCTTATAAATTATAATGTTTTTTTGTCAAACTTGAGAGAAAATTTCCTGACTGACTGCATGGTGCAATAATTTGCTGAAATGATTTTCTGACATGGTCTAGGAACTAGGAGGAACCTCACCAGAACCCAAATGGTACACAAAATGGTGAAGGAAAAAGATTTGCAGATGCTGCAGCACCAGGTCTATGAAAGTAGGAGGACATGCATGGATGTTGTTCCATTGCACAAGTATCATCAATTGGTAAGTAGCTACATAATTTCTCTTTCCTGAAGGAAACTAGTCTAGAACATGCTACAACATATGGACTACCACATCACATGTCATTGATTGTTTAAGAACCAGATTTCCTGACTATCATCATCATCATCATCATCATCATCATGTTACCATGTCACATGAGCTGGAATCATGAGCAACAATGGTATATGAAGTTGTGTATTTTTTCAGTGGCAGAAATGTTGCCAAATTGTTTCCTGGCATGAAATGGATTTGGCCACCATTATGTGGATAGATCATGCACTATAAGAGAACCTGATTTTTTAGAAGGTTTAATTTGATTTAAATGTTTGCATTTTGAGTAAAGGCTTGAGGCATGAAAAATACATGTTATTTTTTCCTAGCACATTTGATTAAGGTGATGATTTTTACTTGGTATTAATATAGACATCTTATTTTTAAAAATAAAAATTGGTCGAGATGACTATGGCTTAATCAAATCAGCCATATAATCACCCTACCTACATACCCTACTTATATATGTACCTATCTTAACAACCTACCCACTTATTCAACCCTATTTACTTACCATAATAACCTACCTACCTTACCTGTATATGTATTTACCTTAACAACCTACCCACTTATCAACCCTACTTAACATAATAACCTACTTACCCTATCTTATGTACCTACTTACCTTCCAATTAAAATTCAATCATCCAATGATTAGAATTTTAATTGGAAGAATAATAAATTAACATGTCTGAATTTGATGACGATTTATGTTTTTCAAAAAAAAGAAAAAAACTCACTTAAACATTTTTATGATATGTTTATTTATTTTATTTGAAATTAAAAAAAAAGTTTGTCAATTTTGAGATTTTTTAATGGTTTTATAGTTACGAAGATTATTTTAAAAATTGCACATTTTTTATTGACAAAAAGTTGTGTAACTTGACAACAAAGACATTGGCATGCTTTTAATAAGGTCTTTGGTTCAAACTGAAGTGAATCATGTACACAAATTTTTTGTATGGTGATGTGTACAATGTATGTGTGCATCATAAACATACAATTGTGAGTAGAGTGTAAGAAGATACTTATTTACTTACTTCTTTGAAAAAAAATGTCACGTCACTTTCAAAGATGTAATATAATGATAACCTAATTCACTAATGATCAAATTGACGATTAATCATTTTAAGGAATCAAACATCCATGATCACTCGATCAAAATGACATTAGTCAAAACAAACATGTCCAAAATGACACTTTGTTCATTCAAGTTGAAGAGAGAACTTTTTGATTGATTTTTCTAATTGAAAAAAGTTATGTAATTCTTATAGTGGCATCTCCACCAACACATCACACATAATATTTTGAACAAAGATTAATAAAATTTTGCTCAACATGCTTAATGAAAGGGTTGTGGATCAACATTTTTGCTTAATATTTTAAGATTGACAAAAGTCATCAACACAATTTAACACTTGCTCTTGATTCGCCATTCTGAAATTGGGTGGGGGTAAGTTATTAGTGAAAGCAAGCTGCTTTCTAAAGATACAAGTCCACAGCAAGTCATTCATTGATCACAGCCCCCAATTTCAGATCTTGTGTATAGTGCTAGCAGCAAATGGATCTGAGAATTTGCATGTAGAATTGAAAGGGGGAGAGACTCCTAGAAAGCTTTTAAGTACACACAACATATGCTATGAAAATTTGTGAACAGAGATGATGAGAGACAAAGTCAATTATGTCTGAAGAGCTGGTGCTGTTTACCTATCATGAGAAGTACCTTGCTCAACAACAACATTTGCTTTACAGTGAAGCACGGAGACTCTGGGACTCTAGAGGCAATCAGTTGTGCCAAACTGATGGAATTTGAGCAGGTTTCATTGCTCCATCAATCAACCAATTCTCTCTCTTGAGGTAGTAGGTCATATTCCACACCAAATATTGTACCATGCATGGAGAAAAGTTGCATGTGGATCGACAACAATTGACTAGTATTCTCAAACCGCAAATCGCTCAAATTCACAATGGGTTGTTAGGCTAAGAAGTTTTTTTTTTCCAAGAGAAGTCACTTTGATTTTATTTTCTTTCAAACGACATGAAAAATTAATAATACGATGGGACTAATTCTTTAGAAAGATAATAATAATTTACTTAAATGTAAAATAAAAGTGCTTAGAATTCATTATGAGAATATATCCAAATATATATTTGAGGTATTTTCAATTTTAATGATTTAAAAAATATTTTATTATTTTATAGCATATAGAATAATATCCTTTATCTTAAGTGTTTAAGAAAATAAACAAAGAGTGGCTTCCATAGGTTTTGTTATCAAAAGAAAGGATGAATGGCTTGTGAGGCTCATTCATTGCAGCACTTTTTTTTTGGAGTTTCTTTTCTCAAATGAAAAGTTGTCAAGAAGAATATGGGTGAACAAATTCTCAACATGCATTTTCACTTTGGGAGTTGAATGTTTAGAATCATGTCTGAAGGATCAAACCTTATTTGATTCGATATACATATATTTTTGTTTATTGTTTTTGTATAGACCTATGGCTAGTGATTTCTAGTTTTGGATGTATTATTATTGTTTCACCAAATTTCATAGGTGTGGGAATTAGGAAATTGGTTTTATATTTAAATCAAATTTTGATATATTTTCTAAAAATTCCGAAATCTTTTATGGCCTATGGATTCTCCAAAATATTCCAAAAATTGTACAACTAGTTGTATTATAATAAGTAATATTGACCCGACACCGACTAAAATGAATTGAGGGATGAATGTGACTTTGAGTTCTCGATTATGCACTATGGCTTGTAAAAGATTTCCATTCAAAGTATATTGTTACTAAGACATTTTTGTCATAACGAATGGCAATCTTTTTTATAACAATCCACCCATGTTTCCATCACATGATGTTGATCTTATGCATGAATAATAAATGAAATGAAGCTCAGTGAATGAATGGTGAAAAATCGACCGGCAACCATGATGGATGAATTTCATCCACCTAATGAAATGAATGTTGATGTGTGAATCTGACCTAATTGGATGAACTTCCATGGAATGAATGTTGTTTGATATACGAATATGACAACATCAATTTGGGATGAAATTTTGTGGATAAAAAGTAAATTTCATTCGTATACAAAGATCTATGGGTGAATACTGTGGAGTTGAACAAGGGAAACGTTTGTGAATTTCAATTGTTGGGTGAATTTCAACCATTATACTTGCCCCTCATCAATTTACACAACATTGACCCAATGGTCATCTCTTTTGATGGATTGGATGCATCCATCAATAATTCATCCAAGTGCTTTTGTTTCATCCACTAGATGCACCCAATCTATTTCCACGTCATGTTGGCATTATGAATTTGTTATATGAAGTATTCTACAACCATTTTCCCTCTAACTAAGTATCTAGACATTTCTTGCAACATTAATTTCAATTTCTTTATCACAAATTTGAGGGCCTTGTCACATAACCTTGTTTGCCTTCATGCTCCCATTTCATGATTTGAGTGAAAGGATGGTATAGTAGACAAAAACATTAATTTGCTCAAAATTTAATTTGAAAAACCGTCTATTTTTTAACACATTAAACAGAAAGAAAGAAAATTCAAAACCTTTTCTTTCATCCCAATTATGAAACTATAAGGCCCTCCATTAAGTTTATGGTACTAAGGCCCGCTTTACACTAGGAGTCAGGGCCAATATTCAACCCAAATCCAGCATTCTTATTGGTGCAAAAGTTGAAATTGGCCCCAAGGGCTTTACATTAGGAGTGAAGGCTGAAATAGAAAAAAAAAAACTTTTCAATTGGCCCCAAGTACTAATAAATGCTGAACTTTGTGGCCTTGTGTTAGCCCCAAGGCTGAAAAAAGGATTCCATCAAATTTGGGAGGTCAATTTGCAACCCAAAAATGCTCAAATTTGGCCCTAAGAAATGGCTGCATTTAAGACCCTTGGCTAGATTAATGACCTCCCATAGTATACTCCATGAATTCATACACTGAAAAATTCATTTTGGTTAGTTTTGGTAGTTTCATACATTAAAACTCACCCCCATTGATTTCCACAACATTCACAAATTGACATCCATTTCATCCGACATAATCACATACATCCAACAAAATTAATGTGAGCATGGATGCTCCTTTCACGAGGTCACAATTCACCAAATGTATTGTGTCCCTTGGAGTTCTTCCCATCCCGATTGGATGACAATCAGTGATCAACTTTGGTTTCCTCCGGTGGGTTTGCCATTCATCCCAATGGTACATAGACCTTGTGAATACACTAACATTTTGCCTCCAAAGGTAATAGTTCTAAAGTGTGACTTACAAAGCACATCAAGGCTATTTGAAGAAGAGGCCACCCAACTGAATTGTAGAATTTTGTGTAGTGATAAAACAAAACAAAATTACTTGCAAAGTCATCTAAATGATTTGTTACTAACTTGTGCAAAAATCCACAACTTGTGGATGTTAGAAACTCGCTTTCTTTGGCATGTTCCCAACAACGTTGCATTTGACTTGAGATGGTGGACAAAAGTGTGTGCAAAGTCCAATGCACATGTGATGAAGGATGGGATGCAAAAGAATAATATTATAAATTGTCATAACATATTATGCATTACCAACTTGCTTCGAAGTTTCAAATAGGTCGAATTTGAAAGCTTCACATCTGAGAAAACTCACACATGTGCCAAAAAGTTATATTTGGGCCTTCAATAATATACTTTATTATGTTTTCAATTTTTGATTCAAATCCAACAACATTTGCTTGCAAAGGAAAGAATCTATTAGCACTTTATTCATTGCCTATGTTTATTCATCCCCCCTTATGTACGGTGGGTGGTCGTAGTACACAAAGTTATTATTAAAAAAAAATGCTAGAGACGGCAAAAACAAAACACTCCCTTACTATTCATTCATTCAAGTACCAAATTATGGTACCAAATGACATATAAAGGTCCCCAAATAGATGCAAGAAAAAATGAACCGACCATAACTCTCAATATTCTTGGCCTTGGAGGTTTTACATAATTTCAAACTATTGATGTTGTTATGCACTCATGACTAAGAGAAAATCAACATCTGCGACATTTCTCACAATCTCCTTGATTTTTCTACCTTGATTTTCATCATCTCCTTGGCTTTGTTCTTTGTATTGTTGTCTTTACCCTCCCCCCGCCACCCACCCACAAGCCACTTCCTTGTTTGCCTATAGGTACTTAATTTGTCAAAAGTTCCCCTTCTTTGTCAACTTGTGGGTGTCAATTCCTTACGGGAGCGACAATAATGATCCATCATTTTACATGTATTCCTTTCATGAAGGGGCCACTATCAACCTTGTTCTTCGAAGGGAAGTATTTGATTCAAAAATTTGCCCATTTGCTCCCTAAAAAATCACAAAGAAATTTTGCATACAAATATTTAGTTTTGGAAGGGGGGAAAAAAAAAAGTTCTAGCGCTCACACAATTGGTTGGATTAAACAATTTTTTTTGGCACAATGTTGCTCAATTTAGGTGTTTACCCTAAAAATAAATACCCCAACTAGGCAATGTCATCAAACACTAGCCTAATACCTAGTGTTGCAAAATAAAGTAAAGTTGCCCAATTAAGTATTTAATGTAAAAATACACCAAATGGTAAATCAAACAACACCAACTAATGTAAAAAAATCTACAAAAACAAAAAAACTAGGCTAAAAAGTACCAAATTAAACAATAAAAAAAACTCCTTTTCATAAACACAAAGTTTGCCCAAATGCCTCATTTAATGTACCAAATCTACCAAACCTGATTTTGCTTGCCTTAAATTATTATTATTATCACAACCACAAAAGCTATGTAGGTAGGCTAGTAGCTTTTTGCAACAAACAAATTTTGCAGTGGGTAGGTGGGAAGGGAGGGAGGGAGCGGGGTGGGTGGGTGGGTGGGACCCCAGTAGAAATTCCCAAAACCCTAAAACTCCCCTTTACCACATATTTTGGGGGGGGGGGAAGGGGGGTCC
>Ga0116227_10005050_pt1 | contig 28230 bp, 35 predicted proteins | sample S1TSphgellanicum_FD_89693 | JGI IMG/M metagenome (GOLD analysis project Ga0116227, IMG submission 89693) | Host-associated microbial communities from peat moss isolated from Minnesota, USA - S1T2_Fb - Sphagnum magellanicum MG | ecosystem: Host-associated > Plants > Peat moss > Unclassified...
CCGCCCCCCCCCAAACCCTTTTCTTATATCAATATTTCCTCCCACCTACAACCCCCCCCCCCACCTTTCTTCCAATTTCTCCAATATAAAAAAAAAAAAAAAAAGAAAACCCTGCAGAGCCTCAAGAACTAGGCAACAATCTACGCGCCGTCCACCCACGACAACGATGCGCGCCTTCCTTGCTCCTTGAGTCTCCAATCAAGTCATCAAGGAAACATAGCTTCCAGCTTCTTCTTCTTCTTCTTCTCTGCCGTTTCCTTTTCGTCTCCCAACTACCAGTCCCTCGCTCCACACAACGCCGCTGGATTCTCTCCTTGGCTTCGTGCACGCGGGAGCGATCCGTTCGCTGATCCTGCGATGGCGATGCGACAAACCCTTGCGCGAGCAAACACCAAGTGTCGTCGGCAAAAGCTTGAGCGCCATCGTCGTGGTCACATTACAATAACAAACACAACGTCTTCGTGGATGAAATTATCCATACCCCACACTACCACGCACCATTACAAACCCTAAATCCCTGCCTTCGTGGATGAATCATGAACCAGCGTCGACTAGAACTTGAACAAGGGCTTTTTTCTCCCAAAACAAAAATTGTCCTTTTTTTTTTAACAAAGGAAACTTTAGGAAATTTTTAGTTTCTTTTTAGAGTAAATTCAAATGATTTTTTTTTTCAAAATTTGGAAAAATTACACAAATTTTCGAGATCATGAATTCTTTTATGGAAAAATTCTGACTAGAACCAGTTGTTGTTTTTTTTTAATGGTCATGGTTGGCATTTTAATTTTACATTTTAATTAAATATTTCTCTATGTTTTACAAAAATGCAAAACTAAAATTCTCTTTTTGGCAACTCTCCTTTTTAAAAAAAAAAAATTGGTCATGATTGGAATTTTTATATTATGTTTTAGTTAAACATTTGACTCTATTTCATGAAAATGTAAACATTAAATCCTTTGTTTTGGAAATTCCCCCAACAATTTCATTTGACATAGTTGGAAAAAAAAAAAATTGAAAACATGATTTCAATTGTTGGGAATTGGTGATGCCTAGCATGTGTATACTTTTGTGTTAGAGATTAAATTTACATTTATTTCCTTGATAATAATATTATTTAATTTTTTCCCTACTAATAGCACCGAAAAAAAGTTTAAAAAATACAATTGCCAATATATATATTCATGTATAAAAATTTCATCATCAATTTGAATGAATGGTTTGACATATTTCATCCACAATAGGTATTGAAAAAGGTGTGTTCTATAAACTTTTTTTTGGATGTCCAAAGACAAAAGTATAACAAAAACAAATTAAAACCTAAATCTAACCATACACCAAAGATAATATTTTTAAAAAAATGAAATATGAAAGAAAATAATTATAAAAAAAAACACTCATAAATATAAAAAGTATGAAACTTGAAATAAAATTTTAAAAAATAATATAAATTGATGCCCAACAATATTAAAACCTAACAAAATCACACTCATATGAAAACATGCACACACAACAACAATCACAAGTGAACTTTATTGAAACACAAAAGATGAAACAAATTGGAATAAAAAGAGAATTGTCAGTATTATTTTGAAGGATATTATTTTAATTCACTCATTTTAATTCCTTTTTTCTTTTTTCCCAAAATTCATTAACTGCTAATTACATGCATGTACACGCACCCTTCTGCAATACATTAACACCAATGGAAGCGCAAGCATTACTGTGTACTGTATCATCAATTGCCATCATGAAAAATTTTCTACAAGCACACATGATGGGTGGCGAAAAAATAATCACATTATCTTGCTGTTAACACTGAACCCAAGTGTTTTTGTCTTCAGAACAAGTCTCTGCTTCAATTTCAGTTACAAGGATACGACAACAGCAAATTTCAGAACACAAACATCGTGGTACATGTCCCCATGTACCACGGAAAAAAAATAAAATTCCTGTCTCAAAAAAAATCCATGTAACTCAATACTGAAATTAAGGAACAGATATGTTGTAAAATCTGTTGTACAAGAGAACACAAGAAGTATAAGGACTGTACACTGTTCCTTAACAATGACAAAAGTGTTCTAAGTGTGTGTATGTGAGAGAACAGTTTTCCTCGCTTGTGTCTCTCACAAAACATTGGGTTTTTTCAAAACTGTGATGTTGCTAGCTACCAACACAGTCAAGGAGCAGAGGGTCGATTCCTTTTTATTTGTGGTTCAAAGAGAGCATTATTGGGAACATGAGCAACCCCACCTGTATCGCCACCCGCAATTCCTTCCAGCTCCTTACCTGACTCTTTCACGGCCAGCTCTCGCTTCTTGACAAAAGATGGTTCTGCTTGTGTCTGTGCTGGGACTGAGTGTGCAGAGATTGCAAGAGACAAGTCATAGCCTTCATCCATGCTGTCTGTGCGTACTGGGGTTGATGACCCTGCTGTCCTCACATTCAAATTATGCAAATTGGAATCTAGAAGAGCCACTGATCCTTGTTTCAATTTGGCACGTGGTCGAGCAATGGTGTCAAATGAGGCCACTGACAGCAGGCCCTTAGCAGCCACAGGAAGTTTAATGACTTCAGGGCCATCTCCATCAGGTATCCCTCCACTGTCATCAGATGGCAACGGGTCCGCTGCAGAAGCCATGCACCACTGTTGCACCTTCATAGCTTCTGCAACACACAAACTGTTACTGTTAACCCATTTCCAGCTGTGCATCACACAAGCAGATTGGGCATTTGGCCCTACTGTTGACACAACCATTTCAAGAGGAAGGAGATTGATGCTACCACCATTTTGGATGACTGATCGCCACAATGACAACCTGTAACATACTCTACTACTTCCCATTTACACCATTTCTCAACACAATTCACACACATGAAGAATACTGAACACCTTTGAGATCTGATGAACAGGTAGAGCTAACCTTGTAAATTGTCATTGGTGGTAATTATGTCCAACTGGAGCATGTCTAGGAGACGACCCAGATCAACACCACTTGTCCAGTTTTCTGGTCCATGCCCATTGCGAAGCTTCAAACGTCCCCGGTTTGCAGTGCCTCCCCAAATGATCCCTATCGGTCGAGGCTTGGCCCCAGCATGCTGACCCTCTGCCAACATAATCAGGCTCCCACTATCGCCTTCCAGCTCAAAAGTCAGCTTGCTCTCACCAACAATCAGAAAGTCAGTGAAGAAGCAATTGCCCTTCTCATCATTGTATTCAACAGCATAAGCCATGATCACACCTCTTGTAAGGCCTGAACTTCGGCCAACTTTGGCCACACGCCTACCAATCAAGCTGTCAATGGGAGCCCGCAGATCAACACGCATCAGGTCACTCATCTCCCCCATGCCTTTTACTGATGTTGTCACCTTTGACAAATCAAATGTTTCGGTGAAAGGAATAAATGCTCCATCAGCCCTCACAAAGGTCTCTGCAAATCAGGACAGTGGCCAAAATTGCGGTAAATAGATCTTGGCTGGATGCCTATTGTATCCACAGTCTTGTCTTGAAGCTGCTATTGGATTTATCTGAGATGTTTGAAATTGGATTTATCCCTCAGATTAGAGTTCACTAACTGCTATGGGTTTCTAATCGACATCCATCATACTCTATCAGCCATGCATACTCCAAAGGAGTACCTTATGGGACAAGCAGCCTCAAGTAGACCATGTGGACTGAACCAAGAAAAGAAGATGATAACGCTGAGTGTCAACGCTAACTAGAATGCTCAGCCCAAGGTCCTTAAAATTACACTCCTGGTCTTGAGTGCATGTATTGCTAGGGTTGACAACACATAGCAAGCCTCATCATCATTCTACATTTAGAATTGAGGTGACTGAAACCAATGGCATGTTTTTGGAAACACCAGAAGTCTTGAAAGCTGTTACTAATGAGTTCCAGATGAGGATGAAGAATGTGCTGGGCAATAGAAATCCAACAGCATCCGAAACTCAAACAGGGAACAACCACACCATCTCATACAATAACAGTCATCCCCCACTATGCAGGCACCCAGGACAGCCACCTTTCCCACACAGAAATAAAGAATTTTCTTCAAGTCAAAGATGTTGATGGTGAGATCTAGACCAATGGTACATCTTCCAGACTTGTGGATGTAAACTCATTGGTCTATCACAGAAGTTTGAATAGGTGACAAGCACTACTTGCTTATGCCACAATTAAGCAGCCAAAGGGTGTTCATAGAAATGCCAGTAGTCTCTCATAAGGTTTCCCATGGATGGAGTGAAAAGTGCAAAAGACTTCGAGCAAACTTAGTTGTATCTTTGTCTCTTAACCAGTGGTAAGAAATTGTAGACAGAACACTGGTGTAAGAAGAATTATGGAATACTGCTAATGTACATTTGTATACAGTAATGCAAGTTCAAACAGGATGGAGAGAAGAATACCTGGATTCATGCCAGCAAAAATGCCATACCACAGATCATCTCTGATAAAAGATGTGGCTCTTTCCACAGCACCCAAGTACACACCTGGACCAAGATTCGGGGGTAGTGGATGAAACATCTTCTGGGCAGGGTAGTCAAGGTCAACTGCAACATGGCGATTAGTAAGGAAGCCAATTTGACGAAATCCGATCTGGCTCTGAACCACAGCCCCAAGAGTGCCATACGTTTCCTGACTTGCCACCTGAAGGTTTCCACAGTGTTTCTAGTTAGGTTTGCTTTTGGTCTTGTTGCTGTCCCCTAGCTTGGAAGCAAAAAAAGGGTGGGGTGCTCCATAAGAGACACTGAAGTGTCACTGAACCCTCCAGTTGTCAAACTCAAGTAGCTTGCTGGTTTACAGCATCCATTCTGAATGTGGAGCTCCATCACAAAGTGCAACTGAGGAAGTCCTTCCTTCTCAGGTATTGTGAAGAAGCTCTTCATAAGATGCAGTCGTGAAGAGATGGAACAACGCAACTCTAACATATCTCTTTTATGAGACTTCCACATATATTGCTGCTGTGTCTCTGACAAGGTACTGGGAGGAGGAGTATGTCTGCAACTGTAGTGCTGAGAATTAGTAGTTTATCTCAATTGAAATGGCACCAGTCACTGCTGCCCTTTTTACACTGGAAAATCACCATGTTCAAACAGGTGGAAGACGAAAAATAGACCTTTGAAAATGCACTGCAAACAAAGCACTTGAGAACTGAAAATGAAAATCTATTCCACAAATTGACCAAAAGTTGCAGCTACTGTAAAAAAACATACAGAATTCTGATGTGCATGCATCATCACTGTCTAGCAATTTTGCTCTCATAGTTTCAAACCTGTGAGCCAGAGCCAATGGATGCATCATTTCCTCGCAAACCCTCAACGAGCTCTGTATAGATTTGTTCCTTTGGAGTGGTCACAGGAGGTCCATAGTATGAAAACTCCACTACATCTACATCACACCAAACCCTGCCTGGACCCTGCACATCCCCAAAACACTCACTGCATTTAAGAGGAGAAACAATGAATCAATCTCAAACCTTGATGAGCTTATGATATTAGGCCAGTTGATCCATGGAGAAAAACTATAAGGTGGGCTTGCAATTCAACACTGGAAAAGACAAAAGAATAGCATGGAGGGAGGGAGGGAGGGAGGGAGAGAGAGGACCCTCCAGTGCGGCCATGGGTACGTATGTGGTACGCATGCAAGTTCAACCAGGCGAGGGAAGAGATGTGTGTGTCTACATACATACCTCAAGGATACTTGGGAGCTTCTGCATATCGAGGAGCCACTGTCCGTGTACTTTGCGAGCGACAAAGACGATGATGGCAGGTATGTTAGTGAGAGCCCCCTGTCGTGTCCGGAAGCCCAGAGCAGTGCCCAGGCTGTAGAGACGAAGGGACTTGCTATGGAAAGCTCGAATTGTCATGAGGTCAAACAAAGTGGTCGCTTGTCGTCCGCTTGGCATCCGATCGCCGTCGCAATCCCGTTCCACTCTCTTTTGCAGTTCATTGAAGTAGGCGGCTCTCTCCTCCGCCGATCCCGTGACCCAACTGGAAGGAGGCCATAACACATACGCCGCACTGCTCTCATGTTGTCCCCCCGATGCAAACGGTTGCAGAGGCGGGCTTTCACAACCCGCCGGACGATTCCCCGTTCCATAAGTCCAGTGCACGGCATCCGACTGTGCTGCCATCGGCGATTCCCGACTTCGAGCTGTGGCACGCAGCAAGCGTGTGATGTCCATCCTTCATTCGCGCTACCCCCACACCCCTCCTCTTCAGTCTCCATTTCATTCTCAATCCCCCCCTCTCCTCATACCACTCCCACCACCGCCATCCCTTCTTCTTCTACTCCTACTCTCTCCCTTCCCCACATGCAAATATCACCTCTCTCTCTCTCTCTCTCTCTCTCTCTCTCTCTCAGAGCTAACCAGCACCCGATCTCCATTCTCCCCCTTCCCACCATCATCTCAATTCTAATAACAAATCCTTCACACATGAGGGGGGGGAAAAACAAAAGACAGACGCACGCACTCACAAACTAGCAAAACTCTAAGACCTTTACCTTCCCTTTTTCCAGTGCCATTTTGTTTTTCCATTTAGATTATCATTACCCACTCCTTAGCCGGCCGCAGTAGTTCTGCCTCTGCTCTTCTCTTTCTTCTGTCCCCCCCCTTGCGCTTCCCCCTCCTCCCTTGCGCTTCGCAATTCTCGATCTCGTTCTCGATCTCTCTCGCTCTCTCTCTCTCTCTCTCTCTCGCGCGCGCTCACACAGTCTCTTTGTCTCTCTCTCTTTTCCCGCCTTTGGAAGGATTTGTGAATACAGTTGTAGGGGAAGATTCTGTTCTGGAATGGCAACAGGGAATCGGGGGGGGGGCAGACAGTTCCGGAATAGAATTGGATGTAGAAGGAGGAGACGAGGATTATGGAATGGAATTGACTATGAATCATCAAACGGTTAATCGTAGGTTCTGAGCAATTATCAATGTCAGCCTAGTCAGCACCGTAGCGTGGCGGTGGCTGACTCTTGATGATGCGACGAGGGTCCATCCAGTTGTTTTATTACACGTGGGAGAAGTCCAGTCGTCCGTTCTGGGGATATTTGATTTCCTCACTTTGGAGAGTCAGATCGGCCAAGTTAACTCGACTCGGGAAATAACCAACCAGAATATTCCACGTGTCATTGGAAATTTGGATTGGTCCAACGAAGCGCTCTTTAACGCCGAGTTGTAATTTGGGAAAACCGACCCAAGTGAGAAACGGGCTATTTCGAAACCAGCTGCTAGCATCACCGCAATGTGATAAATCAAACAATACTTGGCATGTTCTTGAGCATTTTGTCTTTGAAAGACGAGATTGACTCACTGATCCTCAAGATCTTTCCTGTGATGAATCACAATTCTTAGGTCACAGACAAACTCTTGTTGTCTCTTCTCAAGAGTGTTTCTTCATTGAGCTCATCATGCCTTTCTTGTAACTGCTTTTATACATATGTATAAGTGACTTCGCATGCTTCTGAGGATGTCTGTTTTTCTTTGTTGCAGAAATGATGATTTTTCTTGAGCAGACAGAATAGCAGAATAATTTTCTTTGGACTTCATCAGGTATCATGACTGAAACTTCATCAGGTATGCTGGATTTATGGATCATTCATACACACCTTAAGTGGTAGAGATATACACAAAATCCTCTGCCACAGCACAAAATATGGAATTTATAGTCCTCACGGAAAGGACTGAAAAAGTTTTCCAGCTTGCTACCTTTGTATATAGAGGATTGCAACTGAAGAGAACTGAAATTGAAAATGAACCACAAAATGAGCACCAAGAAAAAAGAAGCTTCTGCCATGCTTTTTATGGTACAAAAAGGATTCCATGCAAGCTCATCTGAGAATAGTTTTGTACACATCTCAATTTGCTATGGACACCGAACACCAAAGAGGTTTGTGCCATGGATATCCTCATACTAAACCTGATGTGGTAAAAGCTTAGGTGATACAGCATTAAGTGATGAATGAACTGATTAGGTAGACATTTGCAAGAATTAGCTTGGCAGAAAATCTGGTCCACTAATATGAATCTGGCAGAGTACAATGCTGAATGCAACAATTTGAATCATGCAAGTAAGTTGGCTGGCAGAGGTTCTTTATCTCTCAATACCCTGCTGCAAGTATTGGATCAAGTCATAACCAGCAGTACTCCACTTATTGTATGCATCTTCACATGTTTTGATCATGTAATTGGCTGCACTGCGTTCACTCATTTCTGGGTGAAATCGTTTGCGCAGATTGCCAATTGGGTCACCACGGCTGAAGCATGGCAGTCCACTCTCCACCATGAGAGCAACAGTGTTGATTATACCCTCCATATGGACCCTTGCTGCCAAGTAGCCCTTCACACATAAGCTGCCATTCCCACACCCCTCAGTTTCTTATCAGCACTATGACGAGTAACAGACTTCACAAAACCTGTAATCTCACTTTCCCCAGCACACTGTTCCTTGTCTTTTGTAGGGTCCCAGTGATAGGCTGTAGATGCTAATGCAAACCAGTGCTATTGTTTCATAAAATTTTAGTTGCAAGGATGCACCATGTTGCTTGACAATTGCTGAGAGAAAAGTGAGGCACAAGGATGAGTGAGCAGACCTGACAAAGCAGTTCCATATGTCACTCTTCATTATTCCAGAGGGATCAAGAAGCTGTGTCATTTCATGGCTCAACTTGAATTGTGCACTCTCAAAGCGCATGTTGCCTCCTGGTGATGTCTCCAGTATAAAGCCAAAGTCAATATGCACTAATCGTCCCTCACTGATACATACCAATTCACAGGTACTTCAGTCACCCTCCATTTCTTGAACAAGGCATTTACTGAAGGCTTTCACAATTTGCAGGTAGAAAATAACATGATGTAGAGGGACAAATAGTAGAAGATGAATAAGGAAATACTTGTCAAAAAGAAGGTTGCCATTGTGACGATCCTTGGGTTGGAGCAAGAGGCTTGCAACAGCATAGCCAGCACTGCTGACCAAAAAATTGTTGCGAGCCTGTTCAAAGGAAGGAGATCCAACTGGACCATAGTCTTGTTGAAAGATCTCATACAACCCTCCATCAGTCATCTCCCCCATTTGATTCCGGCTTCGTGCATTTGGCACAACCTTTTAGTCAAGAAACATTTCATATTACTAGAAGAAACAGAAAGAAATTGCAAATCAGCAGCAGAGGCATATAAAACCTTTTTGGTTAGAAAATAGATGCATCCATGTCTGTCATCTCATATATTGGTTTTGAGAGATGGCTCTTGTTGAATATTCAATAAGCAAGTGAGGAAACCAGTCAATCAGAATGCAAAAGGAAGAGGAAGAGAGTTTTACCTCAATGATGCCTCTTCCATAGCCAGTTGGAAGCACCCCATACGGGAAGACATAGAGGTCAAGGCCAACTGCTTCCCATATGTTCTTCAGTAGGGCAATGACTTGCAGAGCCAATACATCTTGCCTGCAATCATCTCCCACCTGCAACACACCCTTCCTGCTCCCTTGTTGCTCAATGAAGCACAAGCTGGATAAGGAAATTGTCCCCTTTTGTTTTCCCCTGAAAACCAATTAGCCTGCAGGATAAAATGATCCAAGGTTTCACATGGGCCATCCCTGCCATATCTATGGAGGAAGATAGCCTTTGGAATGGCATGACATGGTGCACCTATCACGAGCAGCTCCTCCATCCAGAAATGCCAGCAGGAAAGTTTCCAGCAGACATTGTGGGCTTCACATACTAGGGGTGCAAATGTGGAGACTTGTAGACACCATGGGTAGTTTGTAGAGGCAGATCAAGTGAGACACACTAGGTAAAGCCAGGCATGAGTTGGCTTATGTGTCTTGTAGACATAGAATCTTAATGCAAAAGGTTTCATACTAGAGGTTTATGTTTTCCTCTCTCTATCTTAGCACAAAGCAGGTCAGAAAAACATGAGATATACCTTGAAAATACAGGCCTGAAGCTGGACATCATCAGGATTGCCATCCTTGTCAACAACTTGGAAAGTGATCATAATGGGCACCTTTGCAGCTGACTGGAGTGGAATTCCACTGTCCAATTCAATGCCCCGGACCAGCTTATTGGGTGCCGTTGGCAAGTACAAGTCATCACCTTCCAATTCTATCTTTTCCAGCTCCCTGTCACAAAGTAAAACTTTCCATCAAAATTATGTTGCTGGATGGGAAGACAAGTGCATCAACATATCACACTATTGATGTGCATTGAAAAGACAAGCAGTCTGCACCATTGATAATAGCTATTGCTGCTTCCAAGTAGCCAACTGCTCGGACTTCACATATCGGCTGTAAACTTGTGGGGACACACCCAAGCCTACACTCATTTGGTCAAATTGTAGGTCATGAAAATGCATATAGTCTTAAACCTATAAATTTAGCAAAAGGAGGTTTGTAGACCAACATAACCTGCGGATTCCAGCTCGACGTTCCTCCTTGGGCAGTGGGTATAGCACCCCAGAAATAGAGGTCACCTTGTCAATGAAATGAAATTCACGCAGAAAAACATCATTTGCTTCTGGGGTAAAACTATCAATGATGCGTTGTTTCACCCTTGGAACCAAATCATACAGCACATTTCCCTGCCAGTTCCATTCAGATGGTCAACAGATTTCAATTCAACTCAAATGCTAAGAAAATCAAAGCAACAATGAAGGTAAACCACAAACCACCAATTACCAATGAGAGTGCCAAAATGGCACCACAACCATCCTATTGTTCTCAGCCCTGTTAAGTGCATTCCTGGGAGATCAAGGATCTTGAAGCTCACACTAATGCACCAAAATGCATGGTTGAAGGCTTAGGGTTTCCTAGCAGATCAAGGATCTTGAGGTTGCACTAATAAACTGAAAAGCATGATAAAGGGTTTACAGTTTCCTAGGAGATAAAGGATCTCGAGCTTGCACTAATAGACCAAAAAGCACGGTTTAGGGTTTGGGGTTTCCAAGAAGATCAAGGATCGTGAGCCTCTACTGATAGATCAAAAAGCATGGTTGCTTGCTTATAACCGAGCATTGAGCTTCCATAAGCTACATGAACAGAGCTTTTGTTGCTCACACCAGGAGCTAACAGGACTCATTTAAGTCACACGCATGAAAAGGAAACAAACAGTGATGTGGTAAATTAGCCAAGTTTGGTTTAGTACCTCAATGACATGCTCTTCTTTCCCTGCTTCTTTTGCAGGTGGTGGCTCCTCTCCCTGCAAATTTACAGAAGTCAAATCAGAAAGAATGAAGTGGCCATGAACATAATTGTGAACGTGTCCTTGCTACCTTACCTTCCTCTGGTGAACAGGAGTTTATTCCCGATATGCTAAATTATTTCAAAAATGGGTGCTGTGGCCCCAAATGTAACTCTGAACATGACTAATGTCTTTGAAACCATACCTGCCACTGATAAATCAGCAGCTTTTTCTGCCAAAATGTTTTAACTATTTCAGAAAATGGGTATGGCAGCTCCCATTTTAATATTTCAGAATTTTTGGAACTTAAGAATAAGTTTAATAGGTCCTGTACATATTTAGTACTTGCAGTAATAACCCAAGGAAAAGAACTTATATTTGATTTCTATACGTTGGAAACTCAAACCTGGAAAAATTTCCTTTTTTCCAACTACCCCTTGTGGGAAGTATTTCACACTGGAATATCAGTAACAGGTATGGTATAAGACCGATTCTCATTTCTCCCAACAGCCCCTTTTGGGAATTATTTAACTCCAGAAGATCAGTGTCAGGTATTGTATAGAATGTTTTCATTTTTTTCTGGCTACCCCTTTTGGGAATTATTTAATGCAAAAGATCAGTGACAGGAACGCTATGAGAATGATTTTCTGTGCCTGAAGCTGTACCTGAAGCTGCCATATCAGAATGTGAGCAAACAAATTGCTCTGTTGTGCAGCTGCCATCAAATATCCTTCCAACATCCCCTGCTTCCACAGGCCCCACCCAGACTCAGCAATGACACTTGCCTTGCATTTTTTACTCTCTGTCTCTAAAACCAAGCACCAATTCTTGCAGGAATAACCCAATTCTGAGGATGCAGCAGTTGGACAACCACTAAATCCCACCAGTCTTGGCTCAGGATGGTTTCGGAAAAGAAACCGGTTCAATCAGGATGTTCCTTGAGTAATGCACATAACCTCTTCTGGAAACTTTACCAAAGCTTTTTTGTTGATGCTAAAAAATGTATGCCAAAGTAGTATTCTTGGGTGATTCACAAGTTGTGAAATTGGCAAGAGAACTTTCGAAATTCTCAAAAGGGCAGAGATGGGGCACTTACTCCTTGATCATAACGAAGGGCCTGCACAAGTTGGGGCATGAAGAAGGTGACCTGTTCTGGTGGATAAGATTCCATCACACGAAGCACATATGCAATAACACGGGGGTGGCCCTTATAAGATGGTGTTAGAAAGTTAAGTGCACAAGTGATGGAGCAGGGTTTCCAGTGGAGTAGCCAGTGCAAAACTACTGAATCTTCCTCCACTGCCTTCGGTGTTACAAAATAGGGTAGAGCTTCTGGCAAATTCATTAACTCCGGGACATGTGCCTGCATTGAATGTTACCAAGGCATTAGCATACTTGTTGGTGACTTACTACTGATATTCCAGCAAAGGGTTGAGGTTGTTGAGTCAGTGCTAGAACAAAAGAAACACACCTGCACCATGGAGGCAACCTCTGCCCTCAATGTAGTTGCACTGGGAAATCTGGCAACAAGTGCTAAAGCAATTTGAGGGTCCAGAGACCAAGCTGTCTTAACATGTGTTCCCCAGTGCTCTGACTCTTGTTGTAGATGAGGTACTGTTTCCACCCTGATCAGACAACCAGGCTGATGAGCTACATATTTCATATGCAAACCAAAGTGGTATTCCCAGGCACTACATTCTTTTCAATGACTGCTGTTACTTTCAGGCTATATAAGTAGAAACTGGTGATCTGTGTGATGATGAGACAGAAAAAAACCAACAACAGTTATCAGGCAACTCAGATTTGTTATAAAACCAGAACTATTCTTGTATCCTCAATGATTTTCTCCAAGTCTAAATGTTGCGGACTTTACTTTAGTGGGTTGGCCCATGTGTCAAGTCTATCTGCTTCATGTTGGCAGAGCATAAGCAATAGTTGCTTTTGCCTTTTTGCCCAGATGGGATGCTCAATCTGTGTCTGTCCATACCATCAGATATGTCAGTTATCATTTACTGGTTGCCAAGATAGGAATCAGCAGCATGCGTATGTCAGGAAGGTGAAGAAATGTCAGGAGCAAGCTTCAGTGCACTAGGAGCTTTATCTGGCAATGTAACTTCCAGAAAACAGAAGCTTATGGATTAACAAGAGGCATGCAAAACCAGAATGATCATGCATCTTAACCACTATCGCACCTGCATGCTAGCAGTAGAAGCCAATTGGGGACCACTGAGGCCTCCACTAACAGTATACAGGGGAATGGAAGCTTCATCTTGACTGGAGATCATAGGCTGATCAAGTGTAAAATGTTGGGTGAAGATTGCCACTGCTAGGGCTTCTGCTTGTGCAAAGCCCTCTGTGTCTGTTTCATACCAACCTGGTTCCACTGTAAACCACTGAAATGCAGCTCTGTGATCCTCCCCACAGACAACTCCCTCACTCAAGTTAGAGGCTTATTGACCCAAATTTTACAGATGTGGCAAATGTGACAAAACCACTCAATCAATGTTGGACATGCTTCTTATACAATCAACTGTGAAATATACCCTCAGAAGTGCAAATGCCTGAAGTCAGATCATGACCACCACCAATGAATCTAAACAACTTTTTCTCATTCTCATGTGTGCTTCACAGTCTGCTGGTTGCACATTCAGCAGACATTTTAGCACAGTTAACCACATCATGGCCATCAAGAACATCTCTTGACATGAGCAGCAAATAGCAACTCTACAGCATTCACATAAGTTGTATGTACCTGTAAACACTGTCTTGAAGCAGTTGCACACCAGTATGTGCAGTGTGTGCACTAGCTTGCAGTAGGCAGTCACACACTTTGAGGCCCAAAAGCAGGAGTGTGAAGAGAGTTCCAGCAGCAGCTGGATGAGATGACAAGGAAGATGGGTTGTGCACAGATCCTTGAATCAACCGAACCATTACCAGCATCTGGTCACCTCCTGTGTGCATCATAACCTGCATATTCACATCCATGGGATCACTTGTTAGAAGGGCTCTTGCAGCTTGCATTGATACAATCACAACTGTCAACTCCTACCTGGAAGGCTCAAGGTCAGATGTGTAGCACAAACCATGTCAGATACTTCAGATTGTGTACATGGACTTAAGTACAGGACACAACTGATGAAGACCAGAATCTGAGAGAGCAGGCATTCTATCCCACAAGGAGAGGATTCTGAATACAATCCCCACTATCAGTAACAGTGCAACATCCAGCATGTATCCAATGGAGTCTCACCTCAAAGCGATCAAGAAGGAAGCCAAGCCACAATCTATGTACGATAATGCCTTCCACAGGGTCGTCCTGAGCAGGCAAGTTTGATGGTTCCCCAGGGCTGAGCTGGGGCCGCAGTTGAGCAACAGGACCTGAGTGGTCAATGCCTCCTGCAAATAGTCCATTCCTGCTAGCCACAGTCCATAACCAGGCATCCACTACTTCTGCTAAGACTAGTGATCCCAGCTGTGGAGCTGCAGTAACAAGCCAGGTCCACACAAACACACCAGTTTCCATCACTTGTGCTGTGAATATGTGAGCAGGGCACCAACATAGCAGGTGTAATAGCTGAGAAGCTCCTTTTGAAACCACCAGATGACCTGAGCTCTACAAAAACACAGAAGCAGCTTCATGTAACTTGAAGATAATCATACTACCTATCTCCTTGTCACCTGACTGGTGAGTGAACTCTCCTGAGCACCCAAGCTTATGATCAAAACACATTCCTACAGTCCACTGGCAGTTGGAGAGAAGGTGGGCACCAAGAGCCATACCATTTCAGATAGGAGAAGAGCAGCAGCTTGCAAGCATGCATCACGATATTTTACATCACTGATCGAGCATCCCTGCTGTGCATCAATCACAAACTGCTGAAGCTGCTGCATGAAACGGGAGATCAAAATGCTTTGCAATGAGCCCTCTTCATCATCCCCACTGTGGATGCTACTGATGCCATTTAAACCCCTCCCCCTTGAGTGTGTTTTGAAGCCATGCACCTCACTTAACATCAAACTGCTCATGCTCACAGAATAAAGCCGCTTCATGCCAGCTATCTCTCCAGCATACCTTGATTTTACATTGGCACTTGTGATTCCCATTGACAACACATCCAAGCTGCTGGCATCACTACCCCCAGCAGCAGCTGCTGCAGCTGCAATTGCAGGCATGGAACCCATGGTGAAGGTGCTGGGATACAACCGAATATCAGACAAAAGTGCAATAATTTTGCTTGAATGAGCCACATTCTGGTAAGTGGTCACTTGACGAATATACTCCTGCAAATCAGTACCACCCACAAAAAAATTGCTTCCTGTTACTTGGGTCAGTTGCCAAGAACTATTACACCTTCCAGTGTGTTAGTATGTAGATGTCCAGATGTCATTCAGGTAACCACACAGGGAATTGCAATGTGATTGTCCATGAGCTAGACTGAGCAATCCCTGTCTAAAGATCAGGCATGTTGACTAACTGCTTGACAAATATTTCAGTGATAGCTCACTCACTCAAGTAGATGATGTTGTCATATATGGTGTTATACCTGTAGCAGACCTTGTGTGGTACAGGGGGCAAATAACAGAGCATATGTTATCCATTCATGTGCTCGTTGATGTGTCAGTGACTGAAAAGCCAAAAGTCCCCCACCGTCATTACTCTGCATAACTGAGGGTTGCTCAGACAGTAAGCCCAAAAGAGCCTCAAGGCATTGCTTATTCCAGAGTACCTGACTCCATCAAAACCAGAATTGGGATGAGAGTCCAGACTTTTAACATTTCCTCATGTCGATTGGTATTGTTCTGTATACACCATCCAGAGAGCCATACAATAAATACCTGCCGGAATTTGTTTCTGAGCTGTCCAAGAAGACTGTCAGCAATCTCACAGACATTTTCATCTGGATCTATCGTATGGTTGATTAAGAATAGTGCATGCAGTATCAACACCCTTTCCTTGTGCTTCACCTCCTCCTCACTTGACAAATCCTTCTCCTCCTGCAGACACAAGTTGTACCTTAGGGATCTGAGGTCACACAACCATCCCCCTGCTCTGGTCCACATATGAATATCCGAAGGACAATCACAGTTGTTCACATAAACCACAATATTCATCAAAATAAGTACAGTACTCAAGCAATATTTTGAGTAGACAACCAGATTTTTTCAGCATCTTTCATAATCATTCTTGCTAGTTGAACAAGATACATGGGTATTATTCTATGCATCTAACAATCTGAAAAGCAGAACACCCACTAAAATGGTCCCAGCCTGGATAACATGTTTGTGAGGTACCAGCTGTATCAAAGCAGCACTGAAGGCACGCTGGACAATTGTTGTAAGACATTGATACACAGCAGGTACCAAATCAGGGGTCTCCACATACTCAAATAGACAAATAAGAGCACTTCTGTAACTTCCATCTGGTTGATTGCTATTGAGGCATCCTCCATTGTGGCGGAACCGTAAAACCTCCAAGTACATAACTGCCAAGAGGTAAGTAGCCTTTGCACCTATTTAACAATCAACCACAAACTGAGCATCCCATTAAGACCTCTTTACTTTCAGAAGTTTAGACGTAAAAAAACATTCCCCAAAGTCTAACTTGTGTTCATATGTGAAGGTCTTAGCAGTGTTGGCACAAACAGTTGAACACTAGTTATCCATTCCAAGCTAAAATGGTCAATCCAAAGTCACACACCTTGTGCGTTGAAAGGGAATACTGAGCTGGAGAATGCCAGCAACATAGCCTAGAATGAAAGCACCACTAATTCTTTGACTGGAAGTTCAATCGAATTCAAAGGTTGCATTACCAGAAATGCTGTACATTGATGCCACATCAACTTGACCACCCAATGCGTAAGAGAGGATAGTGCGATGAGCAATTGCAGCCTTCTCATTGCCAGTTCCACGAGAACTCTCTGGATTGTGAAGTGCATCAAGCTCCAGCTCAACTTCCAGCCACTTTACTGAACTCATAACCTGTATGTAAACACATCCAGTGATGACAGTTGAACTTGAAAATGGGAAATTGGAGGATCTTAATTGAGCATTACTGTCAGCATGTCACAGTCATCAAGAATACTTCAAAACATAATGTGTTGTCATATCCCTCCAAGAGGAATATTACTGGTTCTGAATCTCTGTTTGCAAAGAAGCTGGTGTTAACACTACTCTCCACATGGGATGCATCTGAACCATTCAAAATCTGGCAAAGTACATAAAAGTATTAGTGAAACAAGATAGAACGGGTCAGTCCACTCACAAGTGGAGGAGTGGTTTGAGACAGACGGAGAACAGCTGAAGCCCACTCAGGGCTCCACACATAAGGGCCACTTAATGCTTGTATCCCACTCATGGCTCCTTGGCTGGCTAAACTCATCGAGGACAACATTAGTGTTGACTGTGCCTTCCGTATAGGAGGTGCTAGGCCAAACAGAGCAATGTAAAACCACAGGTTGCAGAACAACTTCAAGAGAGGCAGCTCCACCTCCTGCATTGGATCTAGGTCTGAGCATATTTCTGCAACAGCTGGAAGAAGAGGTCCAAGAAAATCAACTCCACGCCTGTCAACCAACCTCAAGCTCATAAGATTTCATCTCATTGCCTGTATGACAAGTAGTGTGTACACCATTGAGATGACATACACAGGCACCAGTGATCACTTGTTCTACAAAAACCTGGCTGGAATGCAGGCTACACTAGATCATCCTGCAACAGACTGGAAACCATCAGCATTGGCTGACACACCCAAAGAACCTTCACCAAGAGATAATATACAAACCTTCCTTCCTTGGCCTCTGCTGCCCGACCCACATCAGAGCATAGAACTAGCAACCGCTGCCGATAATCGGATCTTAACTTGACTGTTTCCAGCCGTTGGGCTATGCACAGCAATGCTCCTGGAAGAGTCTGCATCCCGACACCCATCACATGTGGCACTTCAAGCAAGACCTTTCTTGTTTCCCGATTATTTTCACATAGCAACATAACTGCTTGTCTGTTTGCAGAATCCACAGAAGTGCTCACACCCATAGTAGTGGGGTCAACAGAGCATAATCTAACAAATGCAACCCAGCAGATATGAAGACCCAATCCCTCCTGCTGGGTGCAGTTCAACCTTGAGGTTGCTTGTAGAAGGGTTACTTCTTCTCACATGTGATCAGATAATATTCTCTGCTGTAAAAAACCAATTTTTCAATTGCATTTGTTATAGCCCAAAACAGTGGGCAAGAAGTTCCATACCTCCAACCGCTCAGTAGTAACTTCAGGAACAATGATACAGCTATGAGGGGAGCCAACAATGGAGAGATTGTTGAAATAGCTATGTGTCAGAAGCACCACAACCTCCCGGTATGACTTATCACATCTTAAGCATGCCATACATGCTACTGCATCCAGGACCTGCAGCCCCATGACTCTATTGTCATTCAGACACCACAGCAAATGTGGTACATACCATCAGAATGACAACAAGAAACTTGAAAAAATGGCATTCTTTGAATTTGCAACCAGATTTTCCAACATACCCTTAATCGCACAAGGCCAGGAGAAGAAGCATCCCCTACTTCCAAGCTCTCTATGAACAGAGGTAATATAATATTGACAACATCTACTTTGTTCAGCAAGACAGCCATATCAGCCAGTAAAGGTATGATATTAAGCTGGGTCATTGCTGTCATTGGCCTTTCCTTCTTTTCCTGTTCAGAATTCCCCACCCACAGAGGGTTTAGCAATTCAAGGTTTTAAGGCCATGTCAACCATACAGACAGCGGGACAGGATGAAGCACAATACGTGCATTTCATATGCAAATTTTCAATCTGCTTTCCAATAGAATTGAGCAAGGATATGCTTTAAGCAGGTAGAAGATCAAAAATCAAGTGAAAAAACCTAACTGCAAGACATCACCTGCTCCAATCGCTCCCGGACGTAGGCAGCCAATGTCAGAAGGAAAGACTTAACAGCTGCCCTGTCTGAGTTCCAGCCGGCATCAACCAACAAGCAGACAGCTTTCACAATACTCTCAGAAAAAGGACTTGGGCCTGTCCCCAATAGATCTGCCTGCAGAAATGTCACAATTTACAACACACTACAACCAGCAAATTGACAAATACATGTTGGCAGATGTCAGATGCCAACCTCAAAGATCTACATGGTTTTTGAAAAACAAGAGCATATTGAACAGAATAATTTCTCAAAAAACAGCATAGACCATTGTATGCTTGCAGTCACACACCTGAGCACAAATGGCCAAGACAAGCGTCTTGAAGCGCAAAAGAAGAATCTTCAACATCTGGCTGCTTTGGTAAGCAGAAACTTGTGCCACACCGGTGACCACAGCTTCAAACAGAGCTTCACATGATTTAAGCCTTCGCCATGGTGATGTAATGCAAGCATCTGCTATGTCCATCAACAAGGATAAAGCTTCTCGGATTGGGTCCTTTATCAAGCTGCCAGCAGACTGGTTTGCATGCACCTTCTCATCACTACTAAGCGCCTGTGATATCCAGTTTATTTCCAGGATGGCCACTGCTTGGAATGTTTGCAACTTCACATTGACTTTCACACAGAGTGGCAATCCATCTACTGGGTGGCCTCTTTTGTGTACCTGTTCAAGCAAAGCAGCATAACACATTGCTTGTGGATGGTAAATGAGATGGCAATCAATCTTGCAGGTGCATAAACCCTAAACCCTAAACACTCAGAATTTAAGTACTGCTAGAACTCGGTGATTTTCTTCTTTCTGCGCTAATCGATTCAGAAATCAACAAAATCGATGGAAGAGCAATGGTGAGATATGTCATGCCTTGAGAAGGGGTAGAAGAGCATTCAACTGCTGTCTTGCTGTAGCTCTCAACTGAGATGAAAGCTTTTCCTTGGTTGAGGTGGGTTTGAACATGATCTGGCCAAGCAATCGAAATGCGAGCTCCTGTCTCTCCAGAAAATCTATTGTCTCGGATTCTAACGCAGCTTGAAGCTGCACCCATGATCCCTTCCTCCCTACTCCATCAAACTTTTCGGAGCTTGCGCTATTATCACCAACCCCATTGTCCGCGAAGGGGCTTATTTTGGAAGGCGTGGACTTCGGGGTATGGAAAGTTGGGTCTTCTGGATTCGGGCTTTCCGATTGCGGTCTTCTTGTCTCCACTGGTCCATCGGTGCCAGCCTCCTCATGCCCCAAAGACCACTTGCTGTTGTGCCCGTTAGATCCCGGCGTGCGACACAGCAGCAAGACGGAACCGTTACTAGAAGGACTCCCATTCGAGAGCGACGCAGAGCTCACAGATCTACGATGACCCAGTGACGTCCATCGCTGCAACAAACACATTGCCACACGCTCCGCATCAGAAGCTTGCAACGCCGGGCACCGCTTTGCCAATGCTGATAGAAGCGACTTCAGCACTGGATCGAATTTCCGACAGAGAGCAACCACACCCTCCTCCTCCTCCTCCTCCTCCGTCGCTGCGACGGCTAGCTCAATGACACCAGCAACCACAACGCTCACATCCGGGGACACAAACGGGTGGTCCTCCACGGCTTCGGCGACGTAGCCGATGAGTTCCGCGAAGTAAGGATCCAATTCCTCTCTATTGAACGTCGTCAAACCATCGATCACAATTCCCGTCGCCACTGCTTGCAGAAACTCCATCACAAGCTCAAAAAATTGACGAGATAAATCATGTCCAGAACCACCAAGAGAAGACCGCGCTACCAGGCGTGCCACCAGCAAGATAGCTAGACACTGCCGCCACGTGATGTGCAGAAGACGACGACAGGATTGCTCCTGCTCCTGCTCCTGCTGCAGCGAAAACCCCGGTCTCGGACACTGTCGCCAAAGCACACCCATCCCTGCCGATGTCGCCACATCCTGCCTTCCCTCCAACAAAGAGCAAAGCTCCCGCATTGCATCCATCCGCATTGCTGCTCTCCTTCCTCTCTGTCTCTCTGTCTCTCTCTCTCTCGATCATTCACGTACAACCCAACTAGCTGAATTCATAGCTCTGCAGAAGTCCGGCGACACCCCGAGCTGGCGGGAATTTTTTCTTTTTCTTTTTTGGGTTCAGAAATTTGTTGCGACCTCGTGATTTGGATCCGCGACAAGATTGTTTGAATTGCAATCAGGCGCGCGAGAGGCGCGAACGCGGCTGCATTTCATTCGGGGCGTCATCGTCGTCGTCTTCTTCGTCGAGGTGTCGGCCGCCGCGGGAGGCCATTGGATTTGATGTCCCCATCGAGGTGTGAAGGGGGGGTTTTGATGTCCCAATCGAGGCGCGAACCACGGATCTGATGTCCTAATCGAGGTGTGCGGGTGGCAGGTTTTGAATGTCCCAATCGAGGTGTATATGTAGTTTGATGTCTCAATCGAGATGTGAAAAAGGATCTGATGTCGTAGTCGAGAAGTGAGGCCGGTTCTGATGCACTACTCGAGGTGTGAGGCCGGTTTCGATGCCACTAATCCAGGTGTGAGTGTGGTTTTGATGTCCCAACCGAGGTGTGAAGGTGGTTTCATAGGCTAAAAATCAAAGTGTGAAGAAAAACTAGTACTAACAATAAATAATAATTTTCTGCAAAAATAAAAATAAAAATTGTCTCACTTCCTCTTCAGCAGATCTGTTCCTTATTATGGAAAATTGCCATACCAAAAATCTGAATGAAGCTCTCAAGGCTCAAGCACCAACCCGCCCAACGCAGAAGAATACCCTCAGCTCAAAATGTAAAGCAGGAAAAACTACTTGATGAGGTTGGAGTGCAGAAGAGGCATGCAATACATGTACTCACAAAACCAACCAGGATGACAGGAAAATAGCCGCTCCACTGATTGTATGTGTGTTAAAACTTTGGATTTCTGATACAACTTTCAGTCGCACATGGAACCCCCAAATAAAATGTTGCACAAACACACAGACTTGGACTTCACACAAATGGACACCACCAACATGAAATTCTGCTGGAATACTCAATCTGTACACTCTTGCAGTCACCAATTCTCTGACTTCCAGGAATTGAAGTACACACACTTCCCCTTACTAACATAAAATGCCCAACAGCTGAATTGGCACAACACTGAACAGGAAAACACCCAAAGGCTAATAACACTCACAAATTACTTCATAGTTTGACACCTCTGACCTGAATCCAAACCCTTTCCCCATCATTCACCTTCTTGCAAACACCTCAAAAATAAATAAAGATCACAGATCACATTTGCAGCCCCCGACTACTATTTCTCTCTCTGTCTCAGAACCAGGGAAGTTGCCTCAGTTGTCATCACCTTCCTGAGTTTTGTCATCTATGTGCATTACAACCTACAGGAACCAATTGCCAAGCAGAACAGTATGGACTGCTGTTAACTGCAACACAAACATAAGCATCCATTCTCTAATCAACCATCAGACACCAAAATGAGAAGAAAGCTCCCTGCTACATAAGTCTGCTGTTGCAAACTCACACTCTCCCTCATATTCTCCATCAGCTCCTTGTCTCCACACTCCTGCAGCTACACATTGAAGCAGAGAAGCCGTCACAATCTTCATGTGAAAAACCAGCATCACCAAACATCACACCTAAAACAGTCTCTAGCATAACTAACCCACAACTTTCACTCCTACCCAACTCAAGCCACAGCTGCCATCCTTGCCACCTCACGTCTCCTTTCTGCCATTTGTGCATCCACATTGTCTCACGATGAGGAAAAGAAGGTTCCAGAAGTCTTTGCCAGTGGTTATGATGCAGAGCAACTCATCAGGTATGTCTTATTTCACACACACCCTAATTTGCCTAGTCAGGAAAAATCCACATGTCACTCCATGTCACCTATTTTCAGGTCACACTACCAGTCACAGAGTCTGTTTCTTTTGAGAACTTGCACAGCCACTGCACAGCATGAAGAAAAAAATGCGCCAAATGGTCCTACCACTGTTAAGTGCCTTTGGTGTTGGCTTCTATCTGGAAAACCTGCCATAAAATTGGACAAAAGGTTAGTGCAAACCAGTACAAAATAGGTGAATTCCCACTTAATTTTGCAGCTGATTTCTACCCGTGATAGAATTGTGTATCCCTGACCCAACCAAGCCACTTCCAGACTGCACTCACAGTCAATTGGTTCAAGTCTTGCAAAAGGTCCTCTGCTCAAGTCTCAGCACTTCAGATTACTGAAGGCTCATTAGCACCTTATATCATTTGGAAACTTGCTTTTACAACCAGCAAGTAAGTTTCACAAAAGATTTCTTGCTGATGATCATGAAGACCAACCTTTGTCTTTAAGCAGTCATTGAAAGACAACCTGTGAAAGAGAGCAACACAATGTCAAGTGGGTTAAAGCTATTCACAAACAGTAGTTAGACTCACACTGGCACAAACCAAAAATATGTCCACTAAACTCATGATCACCTGATTGGCCCAAGTTAGATCAAATTTTCACAGCATTGGAAATTTGCAAACCCTAATCACCAAATTGGTCTACCTACTCCCCCATGCATGGAAGCCTTGTCTGGTCTGAAATTGGTAACCAACCTGCTTCATTGGTCCACTTGGTGGTGAAGGTTGAGGAGGTTGAATTCATGACGGCTGGTTTCCTGGCTGCTGAAACATATGAATCCTTCTTTTCAGAGAATCCAGATGTGACTGATTCTGCTGATCCTTTTGGACTTTGTGAACTGAAATCCTCACAGCCCGCAACCACATCTAACCTTGACATAAGGCCAAATTGCATCATGCCATGCTCTCAAGAAAAGCCTTGAGGACAGCCAGAAGTGGGTCTGTCCATTCAAAGCACAATCCCTGCCATTCTTACCCTATATACCTCAGAGGAAATGACTCAAAGTTGGTTGTAATAGCAACAAAATGAAGAAGAGCAGGTCCACCACCAGTGACAATCTCAATGCCCACACCAAGATATCTACGAGATTTCAGAGACAACTCCAGGACAACAGTTGGAAGACAAGCATTGTGTCAGCTACTGCAAACAAGGATGATTGTGGTAATTAACCTTATGAGACCATCTATCATCACCTGAGTTTCTGTGGCATTTCCAGATGCAACCCCAAGACTCCGCCATGAGGTTTGCTCGCACTCGAGAGACTTGGATGGTAAGAAATACATCGAGCGAATCGTCATTCAGGCTGCAGGTAGTGCTCAAGAAAATGATTTTGTATCCAGCATAGCAGTGACATGGAAGGCCATCTCACATTGATTTTAGTACCCGGTTTTCTCATGGATATATCTAGATGCACACATCCTGGCTGGCTGGGATGTTGATGTGAATTTGGCACTATGCGGGACTTTGATCAAGCTTAGAGCTGAAGGTTTCACGATGAAAGAAACTAGTAGCACGGATCATCTCACAAAAACAACGCTTTGCAGTTCCGAACTGCATTTGTTTGGTACAGATTCTACGTCAAGAAGCTGGTAGGGACAACGAATTTGCGCACACATATTGTTCTACGCCCTAACAACTTTTATGTGTATGTGACGACCAAAAGATACTCACAGGGTTTCATGCATCCGACCCGAAATCTTCGCCAAAAATCTCCAAGCCAGGAACCTGAACAACAATGGCCACTTAGGCCCAAACCCATTCCCAAAACTCATGAAACCTCAACCCGACGCCTAAATACACTGAAATCCTCTGAACTTGCGAGTAGTAACGTCATCAATCATCAATCCGCTGCTGCTGGGTCTACTAGCGCATGCACAGCGATCGTACATACAAAACATTCCGGAGAATCCATGCACAATAGCAAGCGAAGAAGAGCAAAGACCGGGAAGCAAGCACCTGTGTTTTAATCCCATATTGGTTGCCGACAGAGTAGCATTCACGCAGTATATATACCCCTTGCGTTCACGACACATCGTCCAGATTTCGATCCAGTTTCTTCTTTGGGTTGAGGCCCTCTGCTAGCTCGATGTCTGGGCCTGCATGCGTCGCCTTGGTTTTCCTTTCATTAGGCTGGCACATCCATCTCTTTACTACGGGAACCCAAGGAATGGAAGCCAAGAATGTTTACTCTAAACCTCTTACATGAGCCAACCAAACATGTTATTTTTAGTATCGAGGAGAGAGAAACATACCTACATTATAATTCTAAACCTCACACATGAGCCAACCAAACATGCTATTTTAAGTATCGAGGAGAGAAAACCATACCTACATTGTAATTGTGTGAGACACTAATATTGTCAAGTTGGGTGAATACCATTCCCAACCTCTCGGTATGCTAATCAATATGTAATTAACATGACCATCCTTGAATGGGTTGACTTCAAAAGAACCAAAACAAAAGTGAGCTTAACCTTCAACTCATTGCAAACTTGCTCATGCACATCACCTCATATATATTCATTATCAATTTTCATTGGTTGGGTTAAAGGTTTAATGATGTTATTAACTTTTTAACAAACCTTGAATAATAATTACGCAAGCCAAGGAAGGTGTGTAATCAAATAACTTGTGAAATGTCTTCAACCTTGATCGTTAAACCTCCAATCCACCTAGATAAATCACATTACAAGGAATCTTATCCAATTTAACTCATATATGTGTTTGTGACATGTGTCAAAATCAATCATTTTTATGATTATCGATGTGACTATCCTCCATAGCACAATGGTAATATCAATTTATAATTACATATTTGACTACAAAATGATTTGAAATTGCATATGCAACTACAATTTGTGATTAATATTAGTTTGGATGAAAATGAAGATGAAAAGTGCATTTATATCATCCATTTAAAAAAGCATTAAAAAATAAATGAAAATGTAATTGTTTTTGTGTCTTATCATGTGGTTCATGGGCCACTCAACACCATGGGGCATCTAATGCAACTTGAATTATGACTATAAATCCAAGTTATAAATATACATGTAACTAAATGTGAAAAAATTGACTTGGCAAATAAAGTTATAAGATTTAATATCCTAATTTTTTCTTTTAATGTTCTTGAATGAACTATGTGTTAAATGTGTAACATGGTTTGGTAGGTTTGTGAAAATTTCATAGGACCATTGGAAATGGTATAAATGAACCATTATTTGCAATTTTTAATATAATATGGTTTTGTGCAGTTATGAACACGTTTTTAAATAAATGTTAAATGGGATTTTTGCATTAATGATCTAATTTTTTTTAAATCATTTTGAATTTATCTAAACAATTCATTATAATTGTCATTTAAGTTGGATAAGGTTTTTTAAATTACTTGAAAGTGCATTTTGTTTCAAGTTGTTAATTTTGTGTTGAAATTAAAGTGCCATTAATTCACAAGAAAATTTAACCAAATTTAGTTAAAAGGCAAAATGAAAGTAAATTTCTAACTACTTATTTTTTACTACCTATTTCAACCATGTATAAAACCCTAGTGTCCTTTCATAAATTTCAATCAAATTCCAACTATTGAAAATCTCCAAAAAATATGACATTAACATTTTTTTTTAAAAAATAATTAGGGGATATATACATAAAGTCATGAAAAAAAAGGTTGGTTTTCATGATGTTGGTTTAGGATATTAAATGACTACAAATTCCACACAAAACAAAATTCAATAGTTTAATGCATTTGGCCATGTAATTAATTTTTCAAATAGGCCAAATGATAGGTGGTAGGGTAATTAATTAAATAGTTTACGCAATAGGTATTGGTTAATAAGTAGGATAGGTAATAGGTGATATCTAAGTGGGACTATGTAGTAGGCATTTTATTGTGTTGATATGTGAAAGAGTTTTTGTATAATTTAATTAATTAGATAAGTTATGTTGTAAATAATAAATATGATAAGTAATATATAGTAGGTAGGTAGGCTAAGTAGAAAATATTTTATGGTGTGGATATGTCATAATGTTTTTGAATTAATTAATTTATTAATTAAATTTAGGCTAGGTAGTAGGAATTATTAATTAATTAAGTAAACTAGGTAGTAGGTAAGTAGGTTAAACAATATGTATTTTATTGTGTGAATATGTGATAATGTTTTTCTACATGGGATAAAGGATGTGATATGATAGAACCATTCAATACCAACATAAGTTTATACACAACATTTTCCAATATCTTCCTCATCCTTTAACAAAATTAAACAATTTTTATGTGATTAGGGGTGTAAATTGGAGGACTACAAACTGTTCTATTAACACCAAAAACAAAGGAACAAAGAAAAAAATGCAAGAATAAAAGGGAAAAGGCTAGTGATATTTTGTTTCAATTGTTTTGAAAAATAACTTTAAACCCCTTTAAGTTTCAAACACCATTACTTCTTCATTTTTTATCCATTTTTAGTGATATAAAAATCTATGGGTGTGTCAACCAAAGATCTACAAAAATTCTTTGTATTACAAGGGCAATGGAACAATGACCAAATAATTTAATTTCAAAATCTTAAACTATTTTAATACGTTTACCATGAAACATAAACCCCCCTTACATGAAACAACTCATATCTTCATCATTCCTTAACCAAGGTTATCGTTTTTTGTGGCATTGGAAGCACTAGTCGGAAGGCTAAAAAATTTCTTCAATTTTAGAACAAAAGAGTAATATGTGAATATTCAACCTCTTTTAAGTTTTAAGTGTATGGTGGTTTGTTTATTGACCTTAGTATTACATAGTGTTCTAGTCCCTTTCATTAGGATTTATCTCATGTCATTTGTTAACAAGTTCAATTTTGTAAATTATATATGTCGCAACCCTAGCTTTGGGCTCGCGACCAAGGCAAAGGGAATTGCAAGGGTGCGGGCCAAAAGGAAACCCGGGAGTTAAGCCAAAAGGAAGCCCGGGAGCTAAGGCAAAAAGAAGCCCGAGACCTAAGGCAAGAGGAAGCCCGGGAGTCACATCACATACTCCCGAGAATGTTAGAAAGTGTGAGGGAATGAACCCTCACACTCCCAAGGCAACTCCCACTTTGGGAGATGGAGTCCTGGTGGACTCTCGAAACTTTAGAGAGCGATTGCAGGGGTCAAACCTCAATGGATTGTGGCGTTCTTTATATCATTGAAAAGCTCTTGAAGCGTAGATATCTAAAATGGGCTCGCATTGCTCATTTGGACATCTGAAACACAAGTTATGGCCAAAAG
>Ga0116227_10005051_pt1 | contig 28224 bp, 34 predicted proteins | sample S1TSphgellanicum_FD_89693 | JGI IMG/M metagenome (GOLD analysis project Ga0116227, IMG submission 89693) | Host-associated microbial communities from peat moss isolated from Minnesota, USA - S1T2_Fb - Sphagnum magellanicum MG | ecosystem: Host-associated > Plants > Peat moss > Unclassified...
AACACCGCCTAAGGAGGGGATTACATTATTAGAGCTATGAACATGGTATGATTAATCACCTAGGCTCAATCCATTTCTCTTACACTTGGTTATGTAATTGAGAACACCCCTTCTCAGCCAGTATTTCGTTAGCTAATCACTTAAACACTGCCTAAGGAGGGGATTACATTATTAGAGCTATGAACATGGTATGATTAATCACCTAGGCTCAATCCATTTCTCTTACACTTGGTTATGTAATTGAGAACACCCCTTCTCAGCTTGACCAAAAGGAAAAAGTTCAGGAACACTACATGTTGGTTAAACATTACCTTGGAGAGTCGCTCCTACTCAATGCAACATAATGCAGTTCTTATGCGCACTTGCTGCACAATTAGTGGACCAACCTTGCACCATTCTTAGTTCTGCAATTAGCTCTAAAATACACCATCAAAGACCCCAACCAGTAGGTTCCTCGCATATTGGATGATTAGAGCTCTTGCTAACTAGTTATAAGGCAAGAGAAACCTCCTTGGTTTCCTATAAACACAATACGAAAACCAAAAGGTGTTTGGCCCACCTTTGTCTCTTTCCCAAAAGCACATGCCTTTTAGGGAAATGGACTAGGCTTGGTGTATCGTCATGCTTCAGCCACTTGGGATGAACCAAGCCCAGAAGAAAGAGAAAGGGCTATGGGGTTCCAAACTGCCACTACCAGTCACACCAAGGTGATTAGATTGGAACGTAATGTTTTACTAGGGAGAGGCATGGACCTGAACTCCCTTACATGGTTGTTGATAACCTATATACTCTTTCAAATGTACACAACACCAACACTGATTCAATTAGCTTGTAGTTCTGGCGATGTGACTACATGGCACCACGACCAAGTACACTTGCCTATCTTCAGCACTCTACATTTCACTCTTAGTGTTGGGGGGGAGGAGGTACCATGTAATTTGACTCAAGTTATTTCTAATACATTTGGAGGTACATCAGCTTCTGGAAAAACAATTACAACTTCTACGAATCTACGCAGTTGGATAATGGAGAACTCAATACACCAGGTTTTTCAAACACATTTTCCAACTCCATTCCATGTGCTTCCAACTACCCTTTCATTATGGGGAACTAGCTCACCAAGAAAGAAAACACTAGGTCACAAACTTGCTAATTAAGTATGAGAATGTGTTCGCATTCTCAATGAAAGACTTAGGTTGGTGTAAGACCATGCAGTTCTCTATAGACCTTACAAATGAGACACCCATCTATCGGAGGAGGCATAGGTTGAACAAACATGAATGGGAACTGGTAGATGAATGATGCAAAAAGCTCCATGAGGCTAGCCTCATTCAACCATCAAGTTTTGATTTCACAATTGCTATAGTAATGCTAACAAAAAAGGATTCAACTAGATTATGGACTGAAAAAAAGATGTGTGGGGATTATAGGCCTTTGAACCTAGTCACACCTCAGGATAGGTACCCCATGCCCATCCCTGAAGAATTGTTTAATAGCATTGAAAATTCAAACATTTTCATAATTGTGGATCTGAGGCAAGATTTTAACTAGATTATGCTCGCTGTGAAGGATCGCAAGAAAACGACATTCCATGGAAGTAACAAGTTATGGGAATGACTTGTGATGCCTTTTGGATTGAAGAATGCACCTATCTTCTTTCAACAAGTCATGGACCAAATTTTCGAAGGGGCGGATTTCTTGAAATGCTACACAAATGATGTCCTAGTGCATAGCAAGGGACTCATGCAACACTTGGCTCATCTTGAGGAGTTATTCAAGAGACTCCACGAAGTCAATATGAAGATCCATCCTAAAAAGTGTGAGTTTGTTGCCACCTTAGTAGTTTACCTTGGACACAGAATTTTGCCAAATGGTATTATGGCTCATTGGGCCAAAGTAGTAGCCATTTTGGAGATGCCCAATCCTATTGATGTTCACAATTTGAGGAGCTTCATCGGACTATATAATTACTATAAGATTTATGTCTAAGACTTCAGTACTATTGTTCATCCTCTCTATGCATTGTTAAAAAAGGATGTTATTTGGACATGGAGTGAAAAGGCTTAGGAAGCTTTCAACACACACAAGGAAAAGCTTTCAGAATTCCTCATTTTGAAAAGACCTGATTTTAGCAAGGTCTTCATTCTACACACTAATTGGAATGCTCTTAGTATTGGTGCTATCCTTAGCCAACTTGATGAGGAAGGCAAGGAATATGTTATTGCCTATGCATCCCAAGGCAACAACAAGGTTGAAAGCAATTACTCTTCATACGAAGGGGAGTGTTTTGCTATTACATGGGCCATCATACATTTCAAGCCCTATCTTTATGGCACCGAATTCACTTTGTATACCAACCATTAGTCTATCAAGTGGTTGATGACCAACAACAAGCTTATTGATAAGTTAATTCGTTGGGTGCTTATATTTCAAGAGTATGAGTTCAAGGTTATTCACCGACCTAATATTACAAATCAGAACGCAAATACCATGTCATGTAGACCCTTCACTACTTTTGAAGATTTTTCAGAAGCCAAGCAAGATTACGACCAAATTCCAACAATACATGTATGTTATGCATTAGTTATTTTGCACTACTGCAATGTAACCTAGTTAAGTATCCCATTGTGGATATATGGGAGGACTTGGACACTCTAAGGTTTCTTCAACATGGGGAATACCCTCCCCAAGTTACCTCAAGTCATTGGGATCGCATATAACAATAATCCAAACGCTATTCATGGAGGGACAATCACCTCATCTGATGTTTACTACAAGGCGACAGAGTGGTTCCTCCACCACATGAATGACTTGGTTTTATTCAAAAGGTATATTCAGAGCTTGGACACTTTGGAGTTAAACGTATTTATAGCCTTTTTGCTCCTCATTACTATTGGAAAGGTATGTATGTTCAAGTTTGAGACGTCATTGCTAGGTGTGAACAATGTGATAAAGTGAGAACTTCTTTCTCTTCTTGACAACTCATGTTTTTTCCACTCCCTATTCAGGGCATGTTCTATCACTGGTCATGTGATTTAGTTAGAGAATTACCACAGACCTCCAGGGGTAATGTCTACATCATGATTATGATTGAACATTTTTCAAAGTGGGTCGAGCTTGTTGCACTACTGGACAAATCATCACACAACACCAACTAGGCTTTTTTACAACAGGTCTTAAGTAGGTTCAGGGCTTGTGCTAAATGCCTTAGTGATCAAGGATCAAAATTCAAAAGAGAATTCCAAGACCTACTTGACCATGTTCTCATTGACCATCACTGAAAATCAAAACTTATAAACATTAAACAATTGATCAATGAGTGGTGACTAGTCTATCTCCAATCAAATCAATTAATCATCGATGAGTTATGATTAATCGACAATGTAAGAATTTAATATTACATTTTGTTTATTGATTATTCAATCAACATTTTTTTTGTGATAGAAGTTTTTTCAATTAAATGGGTTTCAATGATTAATTTTTTTGGTTGCCTAATTTTTCAATCACCAAACCAAGCAACCATTTTATAAAAATTATAGCCCTAAATTTTTTTGACAATGGTTCATTTTCCACCATTGATCCAATGACCCAAAAAAATTGGTTGCCACCTAAAAAACATTCTACCATTGCCCAAAACAAATTTGGTCATAATTTGAAATGTTTTAATCATAAATATGATTAGTAATGGTTCAATCTCCACCATTGATCTAATACCGAATTTGGGTTTCTTTTTAGTCATCATAAGATTACGATGACTGAATGTCGTTTCAATCACCATAGGGTTTAGGGCAATCAAATGACACAAATATCAATTGCCCTAAACTTGCTTTGGGCAACCTAACTTGCACTTTCATCTAGGTTGACCTTATTTCGATGTGATGTTAGGCAATGTTAATGTCCAAATAAACTCCCAAATGTTGTGACAACCCTAATGCAAGCCATGCACAATTCAAACACAAAGACAAAACATGCAACATTTAAATTTTAAATATTTGCTCTTCCATTTATTGTTTGGAGTTAATGGTGACAATGGATTCTCAACATTTGCAACTCAACATCACCATTGTAAATCTTTAGGTTAAAGCATGGTAAAGTAGACAAAAAAAGTGAATATCACAAGATTTACTTTGTATCATGCATATAAAACCAAACAAGTGGCATAAAAATAAATGGAAATATAATTGTAAACCATCCCACACCTCTATTATTATAATAAATATCCAATTCCAAAAAATTAGGATCAAACAAAATTTAAAAGTAGACCAAAAGTATCCCCATTTGCTAGGTGGTAAATTTGTAAATGGGGATATTTTTAGTTTACTTTTAAAATTTAGTTGTTCTATTACTTTTGGGGATATAGATATCATTTTAGTTTTGAGGTGTGACCATACTATAAAGTAAAAAATCTATCTATTAAAACCTACTTACCACATATTTTACAAGAGTCCTTCACTACATAAAATAAAGTTTGAAACTACTTGCATTTCAAATGAGTAGACAAAAAACTAATTGAAACAATTTGAAAGTTGAAAATCAATGCACAACAATGAATAACTATGTTTATAAATATATATATGTATATATAAATTCAATGTAAACCAATTTTTCATGGGTTTTATTGTTATTTTATGTGTACTTTCATCCAACCTTGACAAGGTAGCAAGTATGTACAAAATACAATGCTTTCACCCCTTCAAAGTTCAAGACTCCAAGTTTATTGTTCCATAATTGACATCACATGATGGTGACACCATGCAACTCCAACTCAATCTATTAAATGATTTGCAAATCTTATTCCTAATGAACATTGAGCAACATAGTGCCTTAAGCACAACATGATGATGTTGGTGAAATTTACAAAAATCAAAATAATGGAGGTGGTGACAACAAATTTTGATTTGTGAATACAAGAGGTGAATTCTTTTATGAGCAACAAAACATTGCTACAAATGGAAGAAGCAAAAGGACACCACGATTATGGAAACCCTTAGTTTTTGAATGTAAGATTTGGCCTTTTCATCCTAAGCCATAGATTTTGCCTCCTTTCCTTCCCTCACAATATTGCAATTGGTTTTTTAATGTTTCCACTTGGATGACATCCACATCCGTGTTCAAAGGGCATTTATCCATATATGAAAATCTTCCTATGAGTGTTTCCATTTGTTAATAACATATATTTATGAAATTGCTTAAAATGTTTTGCCATTGTTTCTTGTTCATATGAAGATTCATGTACTTAAGAAAGTTCTTGAAAAAGTTTGTGTTTGTGATTAATTTGTGCTTAGGATTTTTTTTAAATGGTTTATATTCACAATATATCTATTAAACATATTAGTGTTTCAAAAAAGTTTCCATTCATACTTCACACACAAAAGGGGGGGGGAGGGGTGCATAAATGTCTATTCAACATTCATAATTAGGAGCCTCTTTCACCCATACTTAGGAGGTTTCTTAAATAGGTTCATAGTTTCATCACCTAATTTTTATCCTACATTGGATGATAACTTCACCATTGAGTTGCCTTTAATTATAAGTGCCTTTACATTACCCATGATGCTTTTCATGCAACCTACAATACTTTGACCTATACAATTCTTGACTTTATACTTATGTGATGAATTACATTTATGTCACAACCTCAATGAACAATTTACCATTAAAACAACAACACATGTCAAGAAATTTGAGACTCAATGAAAGCCAAAAAAACTTGAACTTTCACATAAACAAAAGAGAAAACATGTGAGGGTCAAAAGTGAAGCATTCCATGGACTCGCAACATTGGTTTTCACTTTGGCCAAATTGAGACTTCATGAGAGTCTTAGAAATCAAATTGAAGTTTAAAAGGTTAGACCTTGTCCCAATTGAAAGAGTTTAGTATTGCTCAAAAAATGTCAATGCAATATATATGGTTAATGTTTTTTTGATTTCAGTGGCTATGAAAGTTAGAAATGTTGGGATCAAAATGCCAAAACAAATTGCAAATATTTAAACTACAATGTGGGTTCACAAATTGTGTATGACTAACATGGTTTTGGAAGGTTCTTTATGAGGGCTATATGAAATTGGTTTTACACATTTCGATCAATTGTGTTCCTTAAAAATTATGAGGCTCCAATGTTGAGGGAAAAGAAAATGTTATTATTTTGGGAGAGCATGCCTTTAGGATTCTTAAAAGTTTTGCCATTTCAATGTAGTCCCTAACGAAACATACCTTGTACAATATTATAATAACAACTTCAACAATTGTAGTGAATGGCTTATATTGCAAAGTTTAACTGAAGTCAATGCCACAAGAGTATGAAAATGGGCTTCTAGTTCATGTAAATTTGTGTAGAGTACTAAAGGTGTCATCAGATCCTAGGAAAAAAGGATTGTTTTTAGTTGGTTAGCGATGATAATTGGCCCATGTGTGGCATTTATATGACCCCTTATTGTATGTTGTCATATGTAAATTGTTTATTGATGGGGGAAGGGTCAACATTTAAAACTAAATTTGAATATGGTAATTAACAATATTGCCCCAAATATAGTGCATCACTATAATTGCTCTAAGGAAAGTAATGTTTCGAGCTTCTAAAAAATTTGAATTTATTGAATTCATGTGAATCCTTAACAGTCATTGTACAATTGGAATCAAAATTGTGTGCATTCATTTTCATTCTTAAACTAACATAGGTATGGTAGATTTCATGCATTGATCCATTAAAAATGTCATACAATGAGGTTGATGTATGTGGAAGTTATTTGGAAATGGCATTTGTGTTGGCAAATTACACAATGTCAAAAATCTTCTTATTAATCCTTGAAGACATGTTTTGTCCCAAAATAAGTTCATACCTTGGTCATACATTTTGCTTATCAAATTATTCCATGTCATTATGTTGAGTATTTATTGATTATTGTAATTGTATCACGTTTGTTTTTTTGGGTGATTATAATGATGTTCATATATTAATTATATTAAAAATGAATTGCCACCAAGACAATCAACTCTCACCTTTTATAGGTTCAATTATTACTTTGATTCAATAATCATAAGGTATGTAAGATGAATTATAAGTGTGCAATTGCATTGAATAAATAGATAAGTTGTTCAAGAGTAAATTTATAAATAATGTCAAAATTGTATTTTTGAAAACTAAAAACAATTGTTTGATGTGCATCTTTTATATGAAGGTGGAAAGAAAATAATGTTTTGATTTTGGCTTTTGAAGAGTGAATCGAATGTACATAGTTTGGATGTGAAGAGTGCAAACACAATAAAAGGAGTCATTAAGGGGTGTGAATAATGTTTAAAATTATAGTCTTGAATATTTGAAAAGTCACAAGTGGATTGTTAATTTTCTTTTGAAATAGACTTCACTAAATACAAACTTTCAATCATCAAATTTTAATGCAAATTGATGTTGTTTCAAGAGTCCTTTCACATGTATAAAACACTCAAAATCTACTTGTAATTTTTTTTTTCAAATGTTTTCTTTTCTATATCAAATATGCACCATTCCCATTTTTCACCAAAGCTTGAGGTTATATGCTAGCAAAACAAAATGTTTATAATTGTGATGGCAAAAATAAAATAGAAAATGAAAAACATGTTAATGATCAAGGTTTATAACCTTTACAAATTCAAAACTTTCCACAATATCTAGTTTGAAATTTCAAAATTTTAACACTTTAAACATTAAAAAATTCAAAAAATTGGTAATTAAAAAAATTATCACTAAATTCATAAAAATGCTAGGGTAATTGAAGGGAAAAAAAGGACTATCCATTGTTGGAGAACTAATTAACTACTACTCCATTGTGAAAAAAACTTGCAACTTGAAGATGCCAAATAGGAGTGTGTTATGAGCAATGGAATAGGGTCAAGTCTTTCATAATCCATACTTAATTACCTATTAGGTTTAAAAGCATATCTAGTAGCTCTCTAGATTTGCCCCATCATTGGGATATCCCACATCCAAGAGCTTTTAATTTTTCATAGTTGGGCCCTTGTCATTTTAGTCATAGTTACTAGGTTTATGGTTGATGAATGTCCTTTCCTTTTTAAAGCATTAACATGAGTCGACAACAACATTTTTTTTTCTAGCAACACTTCAAGGTGCATGTGATGATCTTCCATTGCCCCTAGCCCGTGTGTATATTTTTCCATTTGAACAACTCATTGGGCAAAAAATGGTTCAACTTCAAGATTCCATCTTAGAGCGTTTACACCATCATACCCTTTTTAGCATGCTTTCCAATGGGATATCTGAAGCCCATCGTGCCTAAATTTTATCATGTTTTGGCCCAATGGCGAATGTTTGGTTTACAATTTGACCAATCTCCCCAACCTTTTGATTATCTTCCCTAGTTTTTTTCATAACACTTTGTACACAACTTGGACTACCCCATCCTTCAATTATAAGCATCCTTCGATGCATGTGCACACATCCCATCGACCCTATGGGTATCCACCTCTTATGTTATACTCATGGCAATGAATGCATTGCAACCCATGATGTAATTTGTGACACTTTTGTTGCCATTGCACGAGATGTTGGCTTCCATGTGGGACAAGAACAATTACATGCGCTTCTTTCAACTACATTCAACTCTTCTCATCAACAAGTTGACATTGTGTTCAACAAAGATGGCATTCGCACCCTAGTCGATATTTTCATTGCCAACCCAACACAAGCATATTTACTTCCCCGATCTTGCACAACTCAAAGATTTGTTTGCCTCAGATGTAGTTCAAGCCAAGGAAAGGAACTATTGCAATTGACACCCCACTGATCAATTCTTCCCTTTAACAATTGAAGTATTTGGTTGCTTACACAAACATGCTGATGAATTTTTACACGATTGTGCCAATGCCATTTAGAGCTTGAAAGGGCAAGAAGGCCTTCATCTTTCTACCTTGGTCATTTTTTTTCATTAGAAAGTTTCAATCACATTACAAAGGATGCAAACATCCTCCATCTTAAGTCAAGTGGTAGGCATAGGCTTAACTACTTTCTGACTTCCACCCCTTCAAGACACACCTCCCATCACCACAGTCAACCTATTGTAAGCCGTTGATTTTTGACATGGAAAAATATGGTTAACCTACTATAGACGGTCGGTCTTGGACATGGAGAAATTTTGACATTTACTTTGAGCCAACTTGATGTCCAGTAATTTCTCCCTTTTCCTTTTTCTTACTCCTTTGTACATTTTCCTAATCTATGGTGTGTTTTTTTAATAAAGCTATATAATTTAAATTCAAATTATGCTTTTTTTTTCTTTCTTTCAAAAATAAATAAATCTTATTATTATTATTATTATTATTGGGGTGTGCAAGGAGCAACTTTGATTGGCCCATCACAAAAAAAATTATTGGAACATTAGACATGCCCCCAAGAGCATTGTGCTTGTTCCACAGGTACAAGATGCTAGTCTATGGGGCAAGCTTATTTGGATGATTGCTCATATAATTAACTATTGCTGCTCCCTCTCTTTCTCTCACTCATTCAGTAGTTTCTCATGTGTACTTGTGGGGTCAGAAATACCTTATACTTCAATCCCAAGTTTTCTATTCTGCTCCCCAATAACTACTTACTTTGCATGACAGTCATCTTCCTTGTATTGTCCCCTCAATCATACAGACATTTCTTTACTTTGTTTGAAGCTATATGAGGCTTTTGCCACAGCAACAGTGTTATATATACATATATATATATATATACCAGTTTTTTTAAATTTAGAATTATTATTATTAAATAATAAGAATTATGAATTAAAACCTATGTGTGGCCAACAAATGGTATTGTGAGACGCTAAAAAATGACCAGTTATGGTAAGGGAACCTATCATTGCAATTCCCCTATCATCACAGACCTATTCTTGTATTGCTACACACTCTTGATCCCTAATCTTGCACTCAAAAACCTGGTGTTTCATATCCTGGTACAAGACCTAGCCCTTGGGGTATGTCCAAATGAAATAGTAATCTTGGGTACAAAGTGTGCAATAGTAGGGTGATAATAGGTTAGTGTGATAAAAGGGTTTCTCCCATGCAATAATGTGTGTATTGAAGTATGATATGTGTGATCATGGGGTAAATGGAAAATGGTGAACTCACATTATATCAAACTAGTTGTAAGCTACAATTTTTTTCACATGTATCATATTTGCACACTCGAAGAATTGGGTTTTTGGAGCCAGCGAAGGATATGTGCTCTAAGAGCATCTCCAGCGGTGCTCAGTATGTGACCCTCAATAAGTATTTTCCACGTCCAATTTTAGTTATTTACTTTTTAGCAACCCCACGCATAAAACTGAAACTGGGATAGCAAACAGGTGGGGGACTACTAATAGCAAACCACCTGGACCAATCATTATGATGGGCCAATCAGAAACACTGAGCAGTAGTTAGATCCTATTTATTACACTATTTTCTGCAGGTGCACAGTGTTGCTCTGTCTTTTAGCCACTTCCAACTGTGCAATTATACTGAGCCAGTACCATTGTCTGGAGCCGAACCGTTATATTTTGACTTTTCTTCATCCAATTGTACTGTGCAGGTTCACATACTGAGCACCGCTGGAGATGCTGTCATACCAAAGTTCAGCGAAGAAACATTTTTTGTATTGAGAAAATGTTTTGAAACATGCTCATCTTGGCTGGGAGAATTTTTCCAGTGTACTTGGAGGGCCAGCGCCTTACCCCGAGTAAAGTTTTTGCCACAACAGAGGAAGCACCTTCCACGGACAGTGCCTTCCTCCAAAAATTCAATCAGAGCCATCAGATTTATGCAAGGTTTAGAATCAGACACCTTGGATAAAATCTTATGCACCTGTCATAATATTCAAGATCACATCACTACAAAAATCTAATTAGAGCTTGTACTAACATACAAGATGCAAAATGACTAATCAGCACAAAATTCAATACAGCACATGGCAACAATTCAATCACTTAGGCAACTTCAGTTTTTTCTACAGCTGAATTTCCAACAACCTCATGTTTTTGCTCGCACTTCATTGTTTGGGTTTTTGGTACTAAGTTCTAGTCTATTGACCCTATTGAGGTCACTTGTTCAAGTGCCCACATTCCACAAGAAATTCATTCTTTCCAAGTTGTTATGAGATGGACTGAATCAATTCAAGCTAGCATCAAAATTTCAAAGAAAAGAAGCGATGTTCCAAGCTTAGGGATGACCTAAATTAAAATTCATACAAGACACCCCTTGCACAACGCACAATCAGGTCTAATCTATGCAAGACATTGGATAGGATCTCTTCTAGGCACACCATATAAGCACTTGTCACCAAAAGAGAGGGCAATGCTAATGCCACACCTACTGAGAGTGAAATTGTGTGAATAATTGACTTCTGTGGAACTTCACAGAAGAACAAAACAAGAGCTCAATACCCAGTTTATCAGCACCTACAACACTTAATCTATGGGCCATGAAGAATCATATCACTCCGGCTTCTCCCTCTTGAGCCCATGGGTTAAGTCATGGCAATTTACATTCCCAACTCACAATCTTAAAGTATGAAAACCACCCCAATTCTCACAAATCAATCCTGGGAAGTTGTACAAAGAGAAAAAAAAAACCACACACTATCGATATATCTTAACAATCTTAGGGTTCTTCCGATCACAAATTAATTCCCTTCAAAGCTCCCACAAAAATGGATACTCCTTCCTAGCTACACAGAACCCACAGTATCCCAACAATGTGGCATTTCTCTCCACCCCAAACCCAATTGCCATGAAAAACCGATTTGAAAACCTCACAAATCTTCATCATTTTCTTCAATAGGTCCCTACACTATGCATTTTAATTTGTCGACTTTTGAGAGAGGACTATGGCACAGCAAAAATACAAAGCCCTCTACCTGACACACTTTTATGATGTTAGGGCATTCATCCCTCACCAAGACTTGGTGACTACTAAGTAGCATCTTATTCAAAATCAACAATGAACTTACACACCCAAACTTGAGAAAATTTTAAAAACACACTTTTGAAAAACCACAACACTTGATCTAGGAACTTAGCTTCTCCACACAAGAAGGTCCCCTCCTTATACCATAGCGTTTGTCCTCCATAAATCATCATGTCCAAAACAATGCAAGATACTAGATTGATCAACGTCGAGCGTTGTCAAAGTCATGAAGAAATAAAAACATAGCTCATCACCTATAAACAACAAAATAACACAAAAACAAAGATAGCTGAAGAATAACAAGACCCTCAAAGCTTCATGATGACCAACTATCCCTTCTTTTGGCACTTTCTGCCAATCCAAAACCTTGTAGCTCTTCATCCATTAGGTTATTCCTTCATCCAAATTTCCATTTGAGGCTTGTTCACATGAAAAAACACATACTTAGTTTTATGTCACACACTAAACATGTGCAACAAGTTCAATTTAGTGAGTCTCCATTGCAAATAGTATGTAAGGGCATGTCTACTTAATGGTGCCTATTGTTTGCTAAGTTTGGAAAGCCATTGGTTTTTCATTTATCATCCATTTTTTTCCTTGGATTTTAACTTTCTTGGTGTTCATTTTCTTGCATTGTCTTTCTTGGAATTCAATTTTCTTGTCTTGCTTCATCTAGATTTCACATATTCACTTGTTTGAATTCAACTTTCTTCTAGATTGTATGTTTTTTCTTGGTTTCATTTCATTCATTATATATTGTCCACTCGATTTTTTCAGATCCTATCTTGCTTAGCTATTTTATGCATTGTTTTTGTCAAATTCAACCTTCCTAGATTTTCCATCTTATTGACCTAACTATTATCAAATGTTCATTAACCTTCCCAATTTCAATCATATTGTCTTTCCCAATTTTAACTTTTCTCAAATTTGTCATTATTCCTCAATCCACATATCATCCAATGTTAAACTTTCTCAACTAGCTCCATTGTCAAACTTATTTGTGATTGGGGTTCCAAAAATTGAGTGTTTTGTTAAAAAATGATTGCAATGGACAATTTTAAAATTTCATAGTGTTTAACATATTACAACTATGTTTTATTGTTGCATTTTTTATTATTAGAATATTTAGAGAATATATTTTTAAAATTTTAATAATTATTGGATGTTGTGTAAATGTTTTTGGGTCTTTGACTGATTTATGGTTAGTTGTCCATATTACAATTTTATATAAAGGAATCCATAAAATAATAAAATTGATTTCAAAAAATTTTTACAAGAAATGTATATTTCCTTTTATGAAGTTACATGTTCATTAAGTCAACTTGATGAAAAAATAAATCATATTAATTTCAAAGTCTTGAAATTTTGATTTCAAGGGCTACAAAGAAAATGGTATTATTTAAAAGACCATTTAACTAGTTTTTTATATCCATTAGGTTCAAAATTTCAAGCTCTAAACATGGGTCACATGTGCAGAAAATAATCATGCGAAAAAACATGTTTAGTTGATTTTAGAAACTTATTTTGATATTTTTGATATTTTTGTTTGTAAACTAAAATATTAATGCACAATTATGTATGCATGTGAAAAATCATCACCATCATTTTTTCAATTTAAATTTGTTTCATGTAAATGTTGTTTTAAAAAAGTAAGGCCTTTAAAAAGTCTTGGAATTTTTATTTTTATTTTCAAAACCCTAACCTTGAATGAACCCTATCATCTATTATCTATTTTAAAAAATTGCTTGTGATCCATATATCATCCATTGGACTTACCATATTAAAACGAAAGATGAAATAACCAAAAAATAATTCTAAATATATATATTTCAAAAATTCTAAAAAGAAAATTTTCAAAGAAAATTTTGTTTGAAGGAAAATTTATAAATTTATAAAATGTTTCGAAATATTTCAATTTCTCCATGAAATCTTCAAAATAAAATAATTATTCGATATTGAACAGTTGAACTTGCCACAATACTACAAATTTCAAATTGGGGCAAAAGAACCATTTTTTGTAAATAATTAAATATTCTATCAAAATCTACCCATTATTAGTCATAGGTATGGTATCTGTTCACTCACATAGGAACTTTTAAAGAAGGGAATAGTACAATAAAACATTGTTAATTAGGTCATGGAAGAATTTAAAAAATTATGTACCCATACACACATATATATACACACCATAGTACCATGGCAAGTTCAAATTTCAATGACCAAAATGGAATATTTAAAAATATTCTAAAAGATTTCTACTTCTTTCACCATAAATTTTTATTTGAAATTTTATTTTATTTTTTGAAATTTTCAAGATAAAAAAAAAGATAATTAGTGTCCAAGCTACCAAAGGTATTCAACCTTTACACATGATATGTGATTACACTAATGTTGGGTGATTCTTTGGAACGATGGACAAATACCCATTAGTTATTAACTTGGATATATACCAATGATGGTTGGGTATGTAGGTCTTGGCCATGTATCAACCAAGGCATCAACACAAGTATCATATGCTTTGTGGACATGGGATTTTTGGTGCTTTGTGAGCATTGTGCAATGTTGGTGATCTAATGTTTGGTGCTTCATGATTTGTGTGTGCTTTGTGAACACTAGATTTGTGGTTTCATGAACACTCCTATTTCAAGCATCTAATGTTTGGCATTTGCTTCATGAGCATTGGTTTCACTTTAAACTAGGCTCTAGGGTTTGGCATTGGTGAATTATGTGTTGCTTTGTGAGCAATGGATTTACAAGGTGTTTCGTGAGCACTTGAAGTTCAGTAACTGACTATTTGGCAAGTATTGCTTTGTGAACATTATTTGGTTTAAGGGTTTAGGGTTTGGTGCCGATGATTTATGTCTTGTTTTGTGAACACTAAATCTAAAGGGTGATTTGTGAGCACTGTTTTGTTTCAAGGGTTTAAGGTTTGGTGTCGGTGATCTATGCACTATTTTGTGACACTTGATCTACAGGATGCTTCATGAACACTCCAAATTTAGTGCTCTGTTTAACACTTGCTTTGTTCACAAGCACTGTAAATTTGTTTCAAGGGTGAAAAGTTTGGTGTTGGTGATCTATGTGTTATTTTGTGAACACTACATTTGCATGATGAGTGTTTTGTGAGCACTACAATTTTGATGATTTGTTTGGCACTTGTTTTGTGATGTTTTTTAATCATCTGTGATCATTGCCAATGATAACTTGAGGTTTGCATTGCAAATTTGGTAAACAATGGTGCCGATGATTTATATGTTCCTTTTTTGTTTTGATTTCATGATACAATGTACTTGGTTTAACTTTCAAGGTCAATTGATAATGTATTTAGAACATGATTTTTTTTGAATGGGGCTGTAAAAGCTTCACAAGATTTTCCTCTCCATGTTGCTAACTATACAAGTGTTTGCAATGGTGAAGTTGGGGTTGGGAGTGGCAGTGATGGGGTTGGGAGTGGTGATTGTGTGATCCAATTTAAAGCAAGTTATAGTGAGCTTGTTGACATAAACTTTGGTGAGGACGAAGAAGAGCTTCTACAAGTTGAAGAACAAGCACATAATGAAGAGTTGTTTGTGCAATTGGAGCACAACCAAAATTTTTGGTTCACTTGGAATCAAATAACAAGTATGTGGGCATTTTAAAAATTAATGACCATACTATTGTTGTCAATTGTTCTAAGTCTCAATGAATGAAATGTGTTGTGTGTCATAGCATCCAAGGGGAAGTTGTAGGAAAGAATTCTACCCAAAATTGAAAAAGATTAATTATGCATAACAAAGACCATGGCACAACTATCATGAGCTGACATGTGGCTTCTGAACATTCTACAATGTTGAAGCATTACAACACATGACAAGCTACAACTACCACAACAATTGTTACTCATCAATTTTTTTAAAAGCGGAAAAAGCCATCTATAGCCTCCATTGTTGATTTCTTCAGCTTTGGAGTGCCATACAAAAATTCAAACCTTATTCAAGAATTGTTTTTTGAGGATTTGATCGTGTACATCACTAAAGGTTATTGACAATTGAGTTCCATTGAGAATTTGTGTTTGAGAAGGCTTGTCCTTTGTCAATATGGCTAAATTACCTTTCCTAGTAGACAACAACTCAGTAATGAGGTAATCCCATCCATGGTTACCAAGACCATGGAACGCCATGTTCTTCCTACTCTTGCCGATGCCACTACATTATAGCCACATTTGATTTGTGGATGTCCCGAAAAGGTTTTGATACGTTTGCTCTAATTATGAATTACATCAACAAAAAATGGGAACCTTGCCATGTCATTGTGGGAATTTTTGAAATTCATGAAACCTTGAGGGTTGCCATGGTTGTTCAAATTGAAGGATTTACTTGTTCAATACAATTTGTTTGACAAAATCATAGCATATGTGAAAAACAAAGATGCTAATTTGAACACCCTTACAACGGACTTAATAAGCATCGTATCATGTGTTTTTCTCATATTATCACAACCTTATGCTACTAGTTGTTATGGGCATGCCATGTCCAAGTGTTGTTAGTATGTTACTAATGACTTGAAAATGTGTGGTGGCATGAAGGAGGTTTCAATTAAAGAGGCTTAATCTTCTCTTTAGAAGATAATTACTTGGACCAAAAAAAGTGGAAAGGGCAAACATGAATGGGCTAAGGTTTGTAGAGATGCATCTCTTCACCCCCGAAAATTAAAAACCCTTATCAAGACTTAGTTTGCATCCAAGGTGATATTATTCAAGGAAACCTTGGAGTTAAAAGATGCCATAAACCTCTGTTATTCATGGCAAACCATTGCCTTGTAAAACAAAATACCATCTCCCCAAACATGGGTTGTGGCATAGAGACACTACTACCAAAGTGGGGTGTAATTTACTAATTTAAATCACTATCGGACCTTAAAAGTGAAATAACTTCATTACATTTTACTGATTTCACCTAGTGAAAGTTATTTCACCATAATATCACTATGTAGACATCATGTTTCATCACTAGTTAACATAATTCACTATTACAATTTATTATAGTAAATAGGTTTATTTAAATGTTTTTAAAAATATTTTATCTATGTTAGTTTATGATATACCCTATATTATTTTAAGTTATTTTAGTTATTTTAACTTATATTTTATGTTATTATATGTTATTATAAATTATTTTATCTTAAGCATAATAACTTAAAATAATCTAAAACAAAATATAATGACCTAAGGTAAAAATAACTTAGAATAGAAAATAATAACCTATGAAAAATAATTTGAAATACCCTACAATATAATAACTACCAATAGCCTATGATATTATAACATAAAATATCAAACAATAATTTATAATATAATAATCATCAATAGTTGTAATATAACATATAATAACCAACAATAACTTATAATACAATAACCATTAATAACCATTAATAAAATAATCACCAATAGCCATTAATAGAATAGCCACCAACATCCATTAATAGAATAGCCACCAATAGCCATTAATAGAATAGCCACCAATAAGCCATTAATAGAATAACCACCAATAAGCCATTAATAAAATAACCACCAATAGCCATTAATAGATTAATCACGAATAACCATTAATAGAATAGCCACCAATAGTCACTAATAGATTAATCACAAATAACCATTAATAAAATAACCACCAATAGTCATTAATAGATTAATCACAAATAACCATTAATAGATTAGTCACGAATAACCATTAATAAAATAACCACCAATAGCCATTAATAGATTAATCATGAATAACCATTAATAGAATAGCCACCAATAGCCATTAATAGATTAATCACAAATAACCATTAATAAAATAGCCACCAGTAACCATTTATAGAATAACCACTAATAACTAATAATAAAATAACTATTAATGGCCATTAATAAAATAGCCACCAATAATTATTAATAAAATTACCATTAAAAAACATTGATAGCCATAAATAGAATAGGTACCAATAGCCATTAATAATCACCAATAACACTAATAAAAGAACAACCAATAGCCATATATTATAATTGCTTAAAATTGCCAAAAATAATTTAAGGTGAAATAATTTATAATAAACAAAAATAACTTAAGGTGAAATAACTTTCAATAGTCAAAAATAATTTATATTAGCTACAAGTAGTCTAAATTGAAATAATTTACAATAGCAAAAAATAACATAGAATAAAAAAAAAATTACAATAGCTGAAAATAGCCTAAGATGAAATAAGTTAAAATAACCAAAAGTAAATTTATAATAATTGCAAATAGTCTAAATTGAAATAATCTACAATAACCAAAAATAACATAAAATAATCAAAAAAACTTATAATAGCTGAAAATAACCTAAATTGAAATAAGTTAAAATAGTAAAAAATAACTTAGAATAACCAAAAGTAACCTAGGGTGAAATAGCCAAAAAAAACCAAAAAAAATTGAGAATAGCCATAAATAGCCATAAATAATGTAGGGTGAAATAATTTAAATTTATGAAAAATAGTCATATAATAATTGAAAGTAGCTTAACATAGGTAGTATTATTATATTAACCAAAAAAAATCCATTTATTAAAAAAAATTCAAAAAAATGGTCATTGAAATGTTATTGAATAATGATATTCAAAATTTTTTTTGTTCAAATGATTTTAAACTTTCAAAAAAATAAAATGTAATTATGTACATTATTGAATTAAAAAAAAGAGTAAACTCGAATCATTTCATTTGAACAAAATCTCAATAAAATATGAATTTTCAAAGTTTATGTTTTTGTAATGTTTAAAATGAAGTATTTGATAAATAAAATGTAATGTAACATATTATCATAACAAGTGTGATGGCTTGATGGTAAAGGTGTTTGCCCTCATCCCAAAGGTCAAGGGATCAAACCTCATGGGTGGTGTCATGTGTGGTTAATAATGGTATGTTGATCGAATATTCTCTTATCGAATTCTTAGGCTAGGTGCCTAGGTTGATTACATGGCCTACCTACCTATCTAGGCTAAGTTTTTAACCTAGCATAGGTAGTGACACGTGTCAATAAATAATAGACTTTAAAAATCATGAAATTATCAATAATATTCTATATTAAATAATTAAAATTTAATTAATTTCCATACTGGTTAGTTAATTAACTGGCAAGTGAATGGTTTGGTAAATTTGTATTTACTTGAGAATAACCTTGTTTCACATTGTCCGTAACAACTGGTCCCCGTTCACTAGGGGGTTAAATAATTTCAATAGGTGAAAATGTCCAAATTCACTCAAAAATTTAGTGAAACCCATAGTGAACTAGGACGCATTTCCTAGTAGTGAGATTATTGTCAAAAGTTCTGACATTAATGGTCACCCAATGTATTTTGAACCAATCCCAAGGGTATTAGTTATTGTCAAATGTTATTTCTGCTACCATAACCATGTGCATTATGTACAACATGTTGTGAAGTGTAGTGTTGTGACATTTGGTGTCATAAAGGTGTAAATCCATAGTAAATTCTACTAAACAAAAAGACTAAAACCAGTCAAAGGTAAAAGCTAATCAACCAAAAAGAGATGCACGCACATATATATACAATGCACAAGAGGAAGCTGAGATGAAATTCTCTTATATTAAATTGCAAAGAAGGAAAGAAAATGTAGTGTATTTAAATAGTGGTCGTGTAATAGCCGTCGTGAACATCTAGAAATCCACTCTGACTATGGAAGAAACTTTCCCTCATAAAGGAATTCTAGAAAAATTAATAAGAGAAGGGAAGAGCTTGGTCTTTTATACAGCTGTCAACAAGCTGAAACCCCAAACAAGCCATAACCTTAAAACACTTAATAACGTATAGTAACTTAAGAACGTACATTAACACTAAGAGCGTACATTAACCCTAAAAGGCATGATTGGCATGCTCATAACTAGTTGTCATGTATGAAGCCATGCATATGGGCATGATAGCTGTCGTGATGTGTAATGTTGTGACGTTTAGTGTCGTAAGGGTGTAAATCCATAGTAAATTTTATTGAACAAAAAGACTAAAATCGGTCAAAGGTAGAAACTAATCAATCAAAAAGATATGCATGCACATATATATATATATAATGCACAAGAGGAGGCTGAAATGAAATTCTCATGTATCCCCCCCCCAAACCTGAGCTGGGAAAACGTGGCATGGTCTGTGTAGAAATCAAGGTGCTGTAGGAAAACATGATGAATAGTACCAAATGCCGGCGGGAACTTAAATGAGCTTCGGCTTGAGGCAAAATAGATGGTATCCACCATTATAATTATCGCAAAGCAGCATATGATCAGCATCGTTTGTCCTTTGACATACTTGACATGGATAGTCAAGTGGAAGAATTTAAGTCGATGTGATGATGGTAGGATCCAAGTTCGACATGTGGCAAGGTGCACAAGTTTTGGAGTGATCCCAAATTATGCGTCCGTTAGCTTTTTGCAATTCTAACACACCTGAAGGCTTGATTACCTTAATCCTTAAGATAGTGTAATCAGAAGAAGTGTCTAGAGTATCATTAGGTTACTGTTGGAAATACAAAAAATCACCAACATCAAATTGTTTCACCTTAAGTTTGTAATTGCCACCTTGTGTGTGTGCATACCATAAGGTGTCTCGATGTTGTGCAATGGACAAGTTCTCCATGGGCATGGGCATAACCCTTTAGAATAAAACAACCCTTTGTGTGATGACCCTAGCCCAAGTGGCTGGGGAGTCCAAGTCCACAACCTGGTCCATTTGAATAACAATGGAAGAGGGTGGAATGGGATGTCTCCCAGAAAGTAGAAAGTAAGGAGAGAAATGAAATTAAGAGGCGTGTTTAGACATCTTGTAACCCATGGTGATGTAAGGTAAGGCCATGTCTCAATCCTCTTTGTTCCCAATGAGCCAAATCTTTTGAAGTTCCTTTTTGCATGTCTAAACCATCCTTTTTACAAGGCCATCAGCTTGGGGATGATCCTTTGAAGTCGGACGATGGTCAATGAGAGCATGATCAAGTAGGTCTTGGAATTCTCCTCTAAAATCTGATCCTTGATCAGTAAGGCACTCAGCATAAGCCCCAAATATTTAAGACTTGTTGTGAGAAAGCCTGGCTGGTGCTGTGTGATGATTTGTCTGGCAATGCAACTAGTTCAACCCACTTTGATAAATGCTCAATCATAATCATGATGTAGACATTACCCCTAGAGGTTTGTGGTAACTCTCTAGCTAAATCACATGACCAACGATAGAACATGCCCTGAATAGGAAGTGGAGAAATCGTGAGCTGTCGAAAGGAGAAGGAAGTTCTCATTCTATCACATTGTTCACACCTAGTAATGACGTTTCAAACTTGAGCATACATACTTCTCCAATGGTAATGAGGAGTGAGAAGGTTATATGTACGTTTAATTCCAAAATGTCCAAGCTTCGAGTGTACCTTCTAAATAAGACCATGTTGTTCATGTGGTGGAGGAACCACTTTGTCGCCTTGTGGTAAGCATCGGACGAAGTGATTATCATTCCATGAGTAGTGTTTGGACCACTGTTGTATGCGATCTCGTTGACTTGATGTAACTTGGGGAGGGTATTCCCCATGTTGAAGAAACCTTAGAGTGTCCAAGTCCTCCCATATATCCACAATGGGATGCTCAACCAGGTTACATTATAGTAATGCAAAATAACTAGATGCATAAGATACATGTACTACTAGAATCTGGTCGAAGTTTTGCCTAGCTTTTGAGAAATCTTCAAAGGTAGTGAGGGGTCTCCACGACATGTTATCCATGTTTTGATGTGTAATACCAGGTCGGTGAATAACCTTGAACTCATACTCTTGAAGTACAAGCACCCAACGAGCTAACTTGCCAGTAAGTTTGTCGTTGGTCATCAACCATTTGATAGGTTGGTGGTTAGTATACAAAGTGAATTTGGTGCCATAAATATAGGGCTTGAAATGTAGGATGGCTCATACAACAATAAGACTCTCCCCCTCATATGAAGAGTAGTTGCTTTTAGCCTTGTTGTTATTTTGGGATGCATAGGCGAGAATATATATTACTTGTCTTCCTCATCAAGTTGGCGAAGAATAACACCAATACCAAGAGCACTCTAATCGGTGTGTAGAATGAAGACCTTGTTGAAATCAGGTTTTCTCATAATGGGGAACTCTAAAAGCTTTTCCTTGAATGTGTTGAAAGCTTCCTAAGCCTCTTCACTCTATGTCCAAGCAACATCCTTCTTTAACAATGCATAAAGAGGATGAGCAATAGTACTGAAATCTTAGACATAAATCTTGTAGTAATTACATAGTCCGATGAAGCTCCTCAAATGTGAACATCATAGGATTGGGCATCTCCAAAATGGTTACTACTTTGGCCCAATGAGCCATAATACCATTTGGTAAAATTCTGTGTCCAAGGTAGACTACTAAGGTGACATCAAACTCACACTTTTTAAGATGGATCTTTATATTGACTTCGTGGAGCTTGTTGAATAACTTCTCAAGATGAGCCAAGTGTTGTAAGAGTCCCTTGCTATGCACTAGGACATCATCTATGTAACACTTTAGGAAATCTACCCCTTCAAGAACCTAATCCATGATTCGTTGAAAGAAGACATGTGCATTCTTTAATCCAAAAGGCATCACAAGTCATTCCCACAACTTGTTGCTTTCATGGAATGTCATTTTCTTACGATCCTTCACAGCGAGCACAATCTGGTTGAAGCCTTGCCCCAAATCCATAATTGTGAAGATGTTTGAGTCTCCAATGCTATCAAACAGTTTTTCAAGGATGGGCATGGGGTACCTATCCTGAGTGTAACCATGTTCAAAGGCTTATAATCCTTGCACATCCTTTTTTCAATCCATAATCCAATTGAATCTTTCTTTGCTGACATTATTGTAGCAGCTACATAATCAGAACTTGATGGCTGAATGAGACCAGCCTCATGGAACTTTTTGCATTTTTCATCTACCGGTTCCCACTCATGTTTGCTCAACCTGTGCCTCCTCCGATAGATGGGTGTCTCATCTATAAGGTCTATAGAAAATTGCATGGTCTTACACCTACCTAAGTTTTTCATTGAGAATGCGAACACATTTTCATACTTAATTAGCAAGTCTGTGACTTGGTCTCTCTACCTCTTCGTGAGCTGGTTCCCCATAACAAAAAGGTAGTTGGAAACACATGTAATGGAGTTGGAAAGTGTGTTTGAAGAAACTGGTGTATTGGGTCCTCCATTATCCAACTGCGCAGATTCGTAGAAAGTTGTAATTGTTTTTCTAAAAGTTAATGTACCTCCAGGTGTATCATAAACAATTTGAGTTAAATTACATGGTACCTCCTCCCCCCCAACACTAAGAATGAAGTGTAGAGTGTTGAAAATAGGCAAGTGTACTTGATCGGGGTGCCATGTAATCACATCGCCAGAACTATAAATTGATTGAATTAATGCTAGTGTTGTGACATTTGAAAGACTACACAGGTTACCAATAACCATGTAAGGAAGTTTAGGTCCATGCCTTTCCTCAATATAATGTTACATTCCAATCTAGTCACCTTGGTGTGACTAGTAATGCCAGTTTGGAACCCCATAGCCCTTTCTTTTTCTTTTGGGCTTGATTCATCCCAAGTGGTTGAAACATGACAATACACCAGGCTTGGTCCATTTCCCTGAAAGGTGTGTGCTCTTGGGAAGGAAACAAAGGTGGGCCAAACACCTCTTGGTTTTCCTATTGTGTTTGTAGGAAATAAGGAGGTTGTAACTAGTTGGCAGGAGCTCTGATCATCCAATATGTGAGAGACTTGCAGGTTACGGTCTCTAATGGTGTATCTCACAGCCAACTGCAGAATTGAGAGTGGTGCAAGGTTGGTCCACCAGTTGTGCAGCCAGTGCGCATAGGAATTGCATTGTGCTACATCGAGTAGGAATGGCTCTCCAAGGTAATGCTTGACTAACGTGTAGTGCTCTTGGACTTTCTCCCCTTGGTCAAATTGAGAAGGGGTGTTCTCAATTACATAACCAAGTGTAGGAAAAATGGATTGAGCCCAGGTGATCAGTTGTACCATGTCCATGAAGAGACTGGATCTTGTGTCATTCAAGCCTTCTCCAAATCTAGGCATTGAAAATCCTTGACATTCCCAACCCGAAATGATGAGGTCCACAGGGCCAAGTAATTCCATATGCTTCTTCTGAATTAATTGTATGTTAGAGGGCAAGAAAATGAAATTGGCCTTCCATGCAGTGGTTACAAACTGTTGTGGAAATCTGGTTGTGAATTCCATCATTCTCAATGTCGCCACCTGCTTTGCAATAGGATCAATGTCTACGTAGAAATACTTTCGAACCACCATCCTAGACTATAGTAGGGCTTCAAAACCTGTACCAATACCACCAAAGAGCTCTAGTAATGTAATCCCTTTTTTAAGCAGTGTCCAAGTGATTAATTGACGAAGTACTAGCTTAATCGATACGCCATGGCTCTCCATGTTCTCAAAACTAAATAGAGCTTTGACCAAAGGCTCGTGGGCTGCTTTGAACTTTTGTAAAACCTCTGGTCCGTGTTGAATGTCCATAGGAACCACCTTCAAACTTTCAGTAGCTTAGGCGTAAGTTGTCTCCTCTTCATCTCCTTCTATCCATTCCTGGTTAGCTTGTTGTATGTAGGAAATGGTATGTGCTTCCTTGAACATATAATGGTGAGCCATAGGACTATGGTTCACATGTAAATCAAGGGGTATGTATCCCATGTGGTGGCCATTAGTTTCCTAATCCATTCAATAATATGCATGCTCGAACCAATTGTCAATTATGAAACATGGTGAAAACAAGGCCTCTTGCCCAATGATCACATCATAACTGGTGGCATTGGTGACTAAACATCTGATTTGTAGGCTAAGCTCTTGATCTATACCTTCATTGAAGTTAAGTGCAATCAAATCCGATCTCTCCCCAAGTACCTCCTCTATGCTCCCACTAGCGGTGCAAATTTGCCACATAGATTTCTATAGTTTGGAATCAAGCATGGCCATCTTCTTGGCGAATTGAACTCCAAGAATCATTGGTTGGGCACTTGTATCAAGAAGTACCACTCTGGGTGTATGTCCTCCCATTTGGATTGTTGACTTAGTATTGTCGACAATGGCAACTCTGGTGGTGATGGAAGTTCTTTCACCAGGCATCGCCTTTGGAAATGAGTGAAAGACTTTGTGGAGAGAATGGCTATCCACAACACCTTTTCTGAGTAACAAATCCACAAGTGAAGTGTTTTAAACTCCCTTCTGATATGTGAATGTAGAATCAGAGGTAGGAGAACCCACTAGTTTAACCATGTTAGAACTAGTGACCAAATTACGAACGCCATCTGTAACACGTGAGCCAATCAAGTGTCTCTCCAAGGTGTTGGATGGGACCCTTATAGCATATGGATCAGGGATTAGTAGAGGACCTGATGTAGTATTCAGGGTATCTTTTAGTATTGCAATTATGTCCTTGGTGCTTAGCTTCAAATCTTAAAAACTAAACAACGGTGTACTCACAAGCTTTTGCGTCACTTCACGCATTTGAAATTGGCACTCCATAAGCTGATCAGTGGAAAATTGTGTGTTTTCCTGATGTACATGTATTCCTAGGACACGATAATTTGATGCCTTAATAGCTTGTGGTGTAGTAGTTTCCTCCCCCCTTGCTAACAAGGTGCGTTCTTTTTCCGTGTTGAGAGGACAAAAAAGATTGTGGCATGACTGCTCGAATTCCTTTAGCCCTGGTAATAGGACTTGAACTAGATATGAGTCCATTAGTTTAAATTACCTACCTAATGGCAGAAACTCTAGGTGCCACACTAGCCTCTTGTGCCACGAAGTAGGAAGAGCAAAAAGAAGTGGCAAATTCTAATGTGAGATTAGAATTGTGTGCACTAGAAAAAACATACTCCCTAACCATGGCATTGTATGAGAGACCATCAAACGACTTAAGAGGTCCCTCCCATGATCTTAAACCTTGTATAGGTTAGGCATGACTAGCTGGTTGGAAAGACTTGCTTTTTAGATTAACAAGTTGGGCCCTTAATGATTCGAGTTCATTTTGCAGAGTTTGAATTTGAGTGGCATGGGCTTGAAGCACCTCTCTCTTGTTAGCATTGTGTTCCTTCTTCTTAACATTCTTATTGGAATTACCTTTGGTGAGGAAAACTTACGTGGAAGGTTAAGGTGCCTTGGCTTTTGATTGAGGGGCAACGGAAGATGCTGGCAAATTTTGCCATGGTAATCGGAGTTGCTTTTGTTCCGAAAACTTGGCAAAACAAACAACTTGCTAATGTCCCTATTTCCCACAATAATCACAAAAGAGATCCTTGAAAGGAATGTTGCATCATTAGCTTTGTGGGCAAGATTACCATAGTAGTTGTAAGAAGGTAGAATGGGTGTACCCGAGTGCACCACTCTAGCCCTTGAAGAAGAATGTGATGATTTGGTTGGCACAACTAGTGGAGGCTTAGGCCTTGAACGTGATGGAGGTTTCATAGTACTAACCTCATAACGTGCATGAGCTAGTTCCAGCTTTTTAGAAATGTTATACACATCTAGCAAAGTGTATGAGTTTCCAAATTTTGCAAAAACCCATTGCAAAACTTGCGCATGGAGTTTTGGAATACTTGCCAATGAATGAAGATATCAATAAACAATTTTTAGGTCTGTGATGCTTTAAGTATCCTCTTTAAGCTTGAGAAGCCTCCTATAGAGCATCTTGAAGGTTTCATCCTTTTGCCAAGAGAAGTTGGTGAATTGTAGTATTTTTTCTAAACTCTTAACTGGAAATTCCAATTCAAGAATTCGAAAGAGTCCCCCCACTAAATTTGCAAAAGTTGGTTCATTGATGGTGGGAGGATTGTTTGCGATAGTAATAATGAGTTGTTGAGGAGAAAGGTTTACTAAAGTAGGTACCGAATCTGGATTATTGGGCATAGTCCCATGATGTGCAATGGCAGTTTGTAGTGCAGCTTGAGAGGCGGTGGCGATGGTTGTGGGATAAATTGGATTAGGAATCTGGGTGATGCCCAAAATCCTCGAAAAATATTGCTTGTAGACATCTAATGCCTCATAGTGCACATCACGAGTTAATTGTTTGAATGTGAATGCCTCGATGTAATTAGCGCCATACTTGAACTCCAATTCACAAACCACAGTTGAAAAAGTTGCCTTGAACTCTTTCAAAGAAATGGTACCTAGCCTTCTACTGAACTTCTCAATTATCCTAAGGGAACTATTGACCTCCATGGTGTATATGGGTGTAAAGGTAACAACTTATAACGAAATATATAGTGATGGTGTGAAAACTAGTGTGGCAGCAGGTCTACCCCACTGATTAACCCCTACAAATGGACTTTGATGTACCATTGATGTAATGTAACCTAAACCTGAATTCTTGGTAGGAATTGTATTAGATGATGATGGCGTTGTAGATGCTTGATGGTACCATCGTGAAGATCATGAGCTCAAAGAAATCGGCTCAAATGATTGTGTGTTACTTCATAGCTAATACCTTTATTCTGGCTGAGCAGTAGTGCTTTCATCATTCAAAGACATGGTGTTGTTTCATGCCCCAAAATTTTGTAGCAATATAGAACATTAGCTACAAAGTTCTAACACAATGTATGGTTTGAAAAATACAGTGTGTCGATGGGGATGAACGGTGATGGACATATGTCGGTGGATGTACGTCTGTGGACGGATGTCGGTGGACAGAAGGGGCCGGATGGATAGAACCAGACGGACAAATGGGGACTAACTTCAGACGAAACGAGGACAGACATTAGACGAAATAGGGACGGATGTCGGATGGAATGAGGACGGACGTCAGATGGAACAAGGACAGATGTCGGATGGAATGAGGAAGGACATTGGACGGAACGGGGATGGACGTTGGACAAAATGGTAATAGATGGTGATGGATGTCGGACAGAACGACAAAATGGAACAGAACGAACTACGGTGGAACAGTAGAATGGAACGGACTGCGATGGAATGGTAGAGCAAAACGGACTGCAATGGAATGGTAGAATGGAACGAACTACAATGGAACAATTAAACGGAACAAACTGTGATGAAATAGTAGAACGGAACGGACTACGACTATGACGAATTGTGTTGACAATGACCCTACAGTAATAATTTGCCTCTGCGAGCTTTGCAACAATGGCATGCAAAAGATGTTGAGAATTCAAGCTCAACTAGTTAAGTTTCATTAGTTACTGGAGTAGGAAAGTAACTAGGTTACTTTCACAAGGTTGAATTACTTTCTTTACTTATTTTAGTTTGGTTTTTTGTGGTTTG
>Ga0116227_10005053_pt1 | contig 28219 bp, 14 predicted proteins | sample S1TSphgellanicum_FD_89693 | JGI IMG/M metagenome (GOLD analysis project Ga0116227, IMG submission 89693) | Host-associated microbial communities from peat moss isolated from Minnesota, USA - S1T2_Fb - Sphagnum magellanicum MG | ecosystem: Host-associated > Plants > Peat moss > Unclassified...
ATGTTATGACGAATGGAACAAAAGGGGTTCAACCATCAAGCGTGACATTGAATGAACATCAACATAATGCCCCTTCACATTCCATCATGGTGAGTTACGATTCTCCCACAATGTCTTTGTATCTTCCAAGTGGACACAATGCATTAGATTCTTAGTGAACTTCATTGCATTACATTTAGCCACCTTATTTGTTAGACTACAACTACATAGTAGTTCCACTTCCAAGTAGGTTTTGTGAGTGCATATTTTCATGTTGAAGGTGTGCAAAAATGCCTCACAAGAGCCAAACCATCAACACCAAAGTATTTAACTAAAAGATCAAACCTCAAATAACCAAACTAATATAAGTAAAGAAAGTCATTTAACCTTGTGAAAGTAACCTAATTACTTTCCTACTCTAATAACAAATGAAACCTAACTAGTTGAGCTTGAATTCTCAAAAGTAGGTATGTATTAGGTATAAAATGTCCATTTGACTAGAGAACATTGATCATTTTGACCAATGATGTCTATTTCTTATGTTCAATTTGATTAAATGTCCCATTTGATTAAAACCCATTGGCCAATTTGACTAAGGTAACAACTTGACTAGATGTATTAGTCAAATAAGTCATTTTAATCAACTTGATTAATCAAAAACTACATGTTTTGGTTCTCTTGTCAAAATGGACATGTCCATTAATAAAAAAAGACCAATTAGTCAACTTGAACCATTTGAAGAACCATGTTTTGTAATAGTGTTTTGGTGAGCCTTTAGGTTCATTTTCATTAGTTGTATAGAAATTAAATTGATAGTGGGTATGTCCCACATACAAGAAACAACCACTAGCATTCAAGGTTGATGTGGAAAAGGAGAAGGAACCAGTTGGAGCAAGTTGTAAACATGTAGATAATTGGGCATCAAGCCCCCCTATTGACATTTCAACCCATCAAGGAACCAAGAAAAAGGTGTTCAAGCTAAGTTGGAATATGTTTATGAAGAGTTGCCCAAGGGAAAACCCTTCGCCATGAATACTAATGTTCTTATGTCTAACCAATTTGTGCCACAATTAAGACATTGATGATGTGAGAACTTGGACCATTTATTTTCCAATTTAGTTAGGGCTAGGTGTGATGATGTATGTGGTGTTAGGGTGTTGCGTTTGTGACATACTTGCATGTGTGCCTTTTTTTGGGTGTGTGGTGGTAGGCTCCATTAAAGGTTGGCATAAAATGCAACATCTTTCACCTTAAGTTTAAGGGGAATTTGGTGTTTTTTGTTATTTCATGGTCAATTTTCAATTGATATTTCGCTTTAATTTGAACTAACTTAAAATTATCAACATGTGTTTTTTTAACATGGAGATTTTTGAAATGTCATCATCCAAGTTTGGAAGTTTAGTGAGCTTCAAATGGAATGTAGGTGGACATAGGGTGGCTAGAAATTGTAATGCATATGGAGTGAAAGTGGGTGCACACTATAAATGATGTGTAAATGGAACCAAAGTTGAAAGTACTTGGTCAATGTTGGATTTTATATGAATTTTGGATGGAATGAAAGTGTAACTAAAGTGCATCCAAGGTGTGATCCAAGTGGAACCAAAGTGAAACATAAGTGGAATGTTAGTGAAACCCCAGTGGAATTAGGTGGGGCTAGAAGTGTAATCAATATTTGTTTACTAGGATAGTTGTTAATAACTAGGCAAGGTAGTTGCTATCTTCATTCATTGATTGGTGTGTGTTTGTTTGTTGATTGATCACTTTATACTTGTTATGTTGATAGGTTTAATTGGGACCAAGTTAAAATGATCTTCATTGGTTTTAATTTATTTTGACATTGTTGAAGTGTTTAGAATTTGTTTTTTCAATGAAGTTTGGGTGGGCTATAAATGAACCTTGAATGGATCCAAAGTGGGATGTAGGTTGATCCAAAGTGAAATATAGGTGGGTTGTAAGGTTCACCAAAGTAGAAAGTAGGTGGGTTTTCAACAAAGTCAATGTGCTACATTTGATGGGCAATTCTCACCAAGAAGGTAAGGATGTTTAGTTATTATGGTAGTGTTGATGAACTAATGGCTCTTTATGTTGAATGCCTTAGACACATCAATGGCTTATGTATGTTTTTTTCATAGGGAAATTATCCACCTATATCCAAAGGTGATGTGGAGGATGGGAGGCATATAAACATGCACCAACATAGGAAAGGACAATGTCGCAACCCTAACTTTGGGCTCGCGACCAAGGCAAGGGCTTGCAAAGGTGCAAGCCAAAAGAGAGCCTAGGAGTCACATTTCATGCTCCCAGGGGTGCAAGAGAGTGTGAGGGAATGAACCCTCACATTCTCAAATGAACCCCCACTTTGGGAATTGGAGCCCCAATGGACTTTTGAATCTTTAAAGGGCGATTAAAGGGGTCAAAACTCATTGGATTGAAAAGTTCCTTATATCATTAAAAATTTCTTAGAACGTAGATGTCTAAAATGGGCTCTCATGACCCGTTTGAGTACTTAAAATCCAATTTATGGCCAAAAGAAGGGTCGGGAGTCAAATTGCCAATTTGATTCCTACCCACTAAAAGTCAAAAATCGCCCCAATTTCCTTGCGTGTAGGTGGCATGCCACATACTATTGGAAATCTCTCAACAAGGGCTATAACTTTGTTTAAAACCTCATTTCAATTGGAGGTCTACACACAAAGTTATGGGCCTCCAAAGTTGTGAGAATCCCAATTTTGGGAATTTCAGGACTCCCACTTGGGAGTCCCAGGACAAAAATGACATTTGGGTGCTGGTCCCATGGCCAGGCACAAAGTATATTATAAGGAGGAAGGTGGTGGCTTTCCCCAAGTTTAGGTCGTGGTGAGTTTTATGAGTTCATGTTTACTCATGGCTTGTTCATGCACCAAAAATGCTCCAACTATGCACTAACCAACTTGTTGTTTGGTTGGTGCAGGTCCATGTGAGTAATTGAATTGATTATCACTTTTCTTAGTCCCCATCCCGGAGCTCTAGCATGCCCCCTACCCTCAAAGTGTTATGAACTAGGGAACGTGCCCCAATTCCTTATCCTTCTGATGTTTTCACATTTAAACTCGCAATTGAATCTATCAAGGAGTTTGGGGGTTCATCAAACAAAATCATAACACAAATAAGTCCCTATCCATATTTAAGATTGAATATGATAACATGATTGATTTAGCAACACCCAAAGACATGGAGAAACTCTCCACATATGTTACACATCCATGTGATAGCTACATACCCAATTAGTGGGATATACCACTATTGATGTCGGGGTTATTGTGCCTAAAAGTCAACTTCATCCCAATCTACAACAAAGGAAAACTAGGTTGGCAACTAAGACCAATTCAACATCAAGCTTTTGTGGTGAATGACATTCTAGTCCCACGAGCAAAAAATAAAATGTGATTAATCAATAATTTAAATCCGAATAGAAGAGAAATATTGTTAGTTTCTAGTGGGTCTAAGTAGGTTCATCTCATTAGTTATATGGGAATTAAATTGATAGTGGGTACAACCCACTTACAGGAAAGAAACCACTAGCACTCAAAGCTAATGTGGAAAAAGGGAAGGAACCAATTGGAACAAGTACACATGCATCATGGAAATATATAGGCATCAACCCCCCTTGCTAGCATTTCAACTCATTGGGGAACCAACAAAAAGGTGTTCAAGCCGAGTTGGAATGTTTATAAAAAATTGCCCAAAGGGAAAACCCTTGGTTAGTATTAATGTGTCGCAAATTGATGATGTGAGTACTTGGACCATCTATTTTCCAACTTAGTTGGGGCTAGGCTGTGATGATGTATGTGGTGCTAGAGTGTTGTGTTCATGACATAACTTGAATGTGTGCCTTTTTTTTGATGTGTGGTGGTAGGCTCCATTGAAGGTTGGCACAAAATGTAACATCTTCCACCTCAAGTTTAAGGGGAAGGTGGTTGGAGAAGGCATTGTAGGTGTCAACCATGCATCCAATGGGTCTACAAGAAACTCTCTTGCCCTATTGTGTGGGCTAGGTAGGCAAATGGTCATGGTGACCAAGGTCTACAAGCCCAATGTCAAGCTCATGGTTGAAGAACTTGAACAAAATCCAAATGTCCGAACTTTAGATGAAACATGTGTGTCCTCAATGGCCAACAAATCTTACATCCTATGGGAATGTAAGTGGTTGGTAGAGAATTTTAACAATTAAACATATACCAATGGGTGGCATTAATCAGCATGGTATAGTTCAACATGGACAATTTTACATCAAGTTGACTTATACAAATTTTGGACATCATGACCATACCTCCATTTTCAAGTGTAGCTTAAATGGACTTATATTTGTGGGCTACATGACCATGCTAGCACTTTTTTTTTTGGTAGTGTAAATGAACTTTTGAATTTTATTTTTTTGAAAAGTTTATTTCACATGTGTGGGTACAAGATGCATGACATTAGTTAAATAAAATGGACCCTTAACTTTTGATTAGTGGTGTAGTGGTATAAGGCATGGTGATGCACTCCACTTGAAAAATGGATGGGCAATATTATAGGCATACACCAAAAAACTAACTTGAATTTTTTTAACTACCCAAAAATCAAATCCCTTAAAAATTTCCACAAATGCCTATTCCACTAGAAAAAAATGGTGGCACTAAATCCACAAATGAAACTTGCCTGAAAAATTTGTGGCATTTGGCACACTCCACTTTGCAGTGGTTACACTTTATTAATTTATGATTTTTATTTGGATTATTTAGTATTAATAAATTACTTAAAATTTGTGGCACATTCCACTGGAATATTCCACTTTAGGGTGACATGATTTATTCCACCTTCACATTCCACTCAAAATGCCCCATTCCACTTTGGGTTTTCCACTATTGTGGAATCTGAAGTGGAATAGGGTGTGATCTGTTGTAATGTTTTACACCATGAAAGCATAGTTTTCAAAACATTGTATGCATGATACCACAACATCTTTAGGTATATGTTGTAAGTAGTTTCTAAACTCCTTTTCTTGCCACTATGACACATAATCATGCACAATGAAATCACTAAGCCATGGCTTCAAATAAGTTATTAACTCAATAAGGGTTGTATTTTTATGTTGGATTCATGACATCTTTTTGTTTTGACCATTACTATTCTTCCCAACAACCATGTACCCTATGCATCACCATTGTACCAACTTTTCTATTGAAGTTTAAATGGGACATAGCTTCAATTTCTCAACCCCACAATCCCGACATTGGCCATTAAACACACCTTTCTGTGGAACAAATCAAACTCCTCTTTTGAACAAAGAACTAACATCCATAATGCAATAATCCCATTGAATAGGCTCAAGTGAGCACAACATGATTGTTGACCTTCAAACTTTATTTTTGGCTTATATACCTCACATGAACATGCACAATCTCCATGTACCCCTTTCCCAAGACTTCTTACATTGTCCAATCCCAACATCAACTCCCTCAACTCAATATGGTATTTACAACAACAAGTATTCCATTGTTTTAACCGCTTAACAAATCAAGGCTTCAATAATTGGAAAGAAATGAGTTGAACTTGAACATCTAGATTTGCCAATTTAAAGGCAGTGAAAAATTCAAGTTGCAAAGCACAAAAAAAAAACTAAATTAGTAGATGCATGTAGCCATGACCACTTATCCTAAGTGCACTAGCTTTATCATGTTTGATTAACCTTGGATTACTATAAAACAAAGCTATTATGCACATTAAACATAAGATCCAAACATTACAATAAAATTCAAGATGAGCAGCACCAAAAAAAGACAACACATTTGGATATTTACATGGCCATGACCACTTTGAAAACTCAAGCCCATTTGCTTGAAATCATTTATTATGACTATTGAAAAACTACAAAAGTCTAAACAATAACTACAAGTGGTGCTACAAACAGATATATTCAAAGTACAAATATTTAAACAAACATTTAGACATAAATAGATAGATAAACAAACATTTAAATTGACATATTTAGACAAACATTCAAACAAACAGATTCAGATAGATATCTTGAAAGAAACATGCATATAGGTAATTTTATTCAAGGAATTGAAATATTCCAATGATTATATCAATAGACATAAGGTCATTTTTGCAATAAAATTCCAAGCTTTGCAAAGATATATTTAAATCACTTTGAAAACTCAAACTATCCATTCAAAGTGGTCATTTGCATTAAAACCATTCAAATTTTAAATTATTATAAAACAAAGTTATTGTACACATTAAATATAAGGTCCAAGCTTTAAAATAAAATTCAAGATGAACAACACCAAAAATAGACATCAAACTTGGATATGTACATGGCCATGACCGCTTTGAAAACTCAAGCCCATTTGCTTGTTAAGTCATTTATGATCATTGTTAAGAAGCTACAAAAGTTATTCACTTGAAGTGACATAGTGGCATCAAATGATATTTTAGACTAAAACAAGGTCCTAGTTCTATAACAATTAAAAATCATGCTGTAAATAGATGTATTCAGAATACACATCTTAAGATGACCATATTCATATATACATATTCAAACAAACATCCAAATAGACACTTTCAAATAAATAGATTCATACATACATATTGAAACAAACATATAAGTTATTTTAGTTAAAGAATTGAAATATTCCAAAACTACTATATCAATTAGCGCTTAAGGTCCTTTCTAAAATGAAATTCCAAGCTTTGCAAAGCATCCAAGGAACCACTAATTAGGCTAAGTGATGCATGATTCTTGAAGAGTCTGAAAACTCAAGTTGATTAGCTATTGAATTTATTTCTAATCAACTTTGAAAATCTAGTAATATATAATTGGTGACTTGTTAAGTACAACACAAGTTTTTTGTGCAACTTACTAAGAAAGCATCACCTTGTCTTTTAGATCACAAAAGGTTGCTAAAATAAATCACAACATTTTTTAAATCATCATTAAGCTTAGTTAAAAAGAACCATAACCTTTTTTAGATTAGCAACAAACTACTAAAAACACCACACCATTCCTTAGATACTCACTAAGCTCCTTAATAACACCACACCATTCCTTAAATATTAATCACTAGGCTCCTTAATAACAACACACCATTCTTTAGATAATCATTAGGTTGCTAAAATACCACAACCTTGCTATTTGGTCTTCATCACTTACTTTTAAAAACCACAACCTTCTTTAGATCACCAAAAGGTTGCTAATAAGCAACCCAAACTTCCTAAAATCACTAATAAATAAGTTGTTAAAAGACACTGGTCACAAAAGATTCCATCATAGCAAACTTGACACCCTTAAATTAACATTGATTTAAATTTTCCCTATGTAAGGATTATACAATTGTGGTTGCAAACCTGGTAAAAGGTTGAAAAAATGCTAATGACACTTCAAGAAAGAAAACACAAGTTTATTGAAACATGATTTTTGAGCAAGCACATATTTTGAACAAGTTCATGCAAAAGTAGGAGCACCTAACTTATTTGCAAGTAACGTGTGGCATGTTCTTCAAAGATCTTCACCCCAATCCGCGTCTGTGTAACATCCTTACAATTAGGTGACATTGTTGTTTGGGTATATTCCACCACAAAGTTATCAAATTTTTTGTTAACTCTGAAAGGATGTTTGACCTTTTAACATGTTGGTGAGATGTCCAAAATGCCACTCCAGATGAATCTAGCAAACTGCCTTCTTTCAGCAACCCTCCTAATGTTCCTCCTATCCACCCTTAACAATTTTGCCACCTCTCTAGAACTTCTAGCAGATTGGGAGGTGGCCAAATTACAAACAATGTTTTTTTCCATGGTGATCTTTGAAAATTTTGCACTGACCAAATGGGAAGTCAAACCAAATCTAAAATTTTCTACAAGATTTTTGTTTGTTTTCACTTTCAACAGTTCTTGGAGGTAAGGTGGCAAAACATCTTTTAGTAAAGGGTGACTAAATAACTTTTCCAAAACAATGTTTTTGAAAGCTAAGTTAGTCCCTACTAGGTATTCAATTATGAACATTGCTAGGGTCCTTGCATACACAACACTATCCCTTTACATTGTCTTTGATTTCTAAAGGAATTGGATACAACATTCACATGATCATCAATTTGTTGCAGAAACTATTGTTGCAATGCTTGTTCCTTTGCATAACCTTGGGCTTTCTACTTTCTATATTCATGTTGCTAGTCTTGGGTAGTTGTAAACTAGAGTGCTCATAAAATCATGTAACGAGTGAATTTTTCTACACCTCTATGGGTTCAAATGTATGGTGCATGAATTTGTTATAATTATTAACTTAAAGGGATTCAATTTAATGATTCTAGCTACATTTACTTGTGAAAGAAAAAGTCAAATCAAATCAATATAACATTTCAAATGAGGGACTTTTTAATTTGACCCCCTCGAAATGTAACAATACACAAAGGGTGTGCATATGGATTCACAATTTCCAATTTTTGCATTGATTAAGTCATTTATTAGTCTTTGCACCTCATCAATGTCATGGGAAATTCAAAATAAAGGTTTCCAAACCATTTTCAAGATGACATGGAAATATAAGGACTTTATAAAAAAAAATTATGAAATAGTTTTATGAAGTCCTTTTGGACATGATTTTTGTGGAATTTATATATATATATATATATATATATATATATATAAAACTTAAATTTTAGGATGTTTAAGAGGTGCCCATGTAATAACTTTTAGAATAAAATGAATATAAAATGGTGTCACATTTTGGTCACAATCAAAATGTACTATTAAGGAGTTCACATGTGCCCTTTTTGGTCCACCCTAGAATGCTTTCACCTTCTCAAGCATACACCCTCCTCCTAGACCCATTCATTTTCCCTTTAACTTTCAACACATAGCTCATCATGATCAACATTATGATTGCCATGTTACTTTTCATTTTCCACATGTAACTCCTCAAGATCCTCATTCTTTGCATGTAACTCTTCATGATCATCGGCAGATGCTTCGAAACTATCTTCATCCACCAAACAAAGAAATACAACCTTAGTCTTTCATTTCTTCCTATTGCTTCCCATGAAGAATCCAAAATTTTAACATGAAGCTCTCACATCGCATTTGTTCAAATGTTAAATCTATAGAAAACACAACTCCCCTTAGACAATAGTAAACTGGATTTATGAATTACAACTTGCATAAAACACTTTCAACATGAATTAGAGAACTTGTTTCTAGCTACTTTCAAATGAACACAAAATTGCAAAGAAATGTGCATTCAAGGTGATTTGTCAACATGCAAGCACCAAATGTTAGATTTGTGCAACTTTAAGGCATCTCCAAGGTTACTAGTGGAACACAAAACTAGATCTATAAACAAACAAAACAAATGTTTAGATATGCACATGTTGGAACTAAAAAAACCATATATATTTTGATCTGTAAGCATAACTAGTCAAAATTTGCTTCAAGACGTCTATGCAATTGAAGTTCAATAAATGGATCTATTGAAAAGTAGTAGAAACAAATGCTTAGTAGTTGAAAACTTTACAAGTTGGGATTTGGGTAAGAAATTGCATCATATCACTTTTCAGTAGCCCTTCTAAAATCAAACACTTGGTACATGACCACTAAACATTTTGTTTCAATTACCAAATGAACATGTTTTGCCACCACCAGTTACATGTAACAACCACTTCAAACTTTATTTTCCATAAATCAAGCAAAGTAAATCATAGCCTACTACATAATCCACAAGGCTTCATAACACTAAAACTAAAATTTAGAGATTTTGTTCGTGAACTTGAATGTAATATGGGTTTAGGCCAAAATGAAACCCCCCCTCCACACTCCATTTGCCTTGCTTGAACTTGAACAACCTTTTCTTTCTCAAACAAAGCACTTTTTTCTTAATGTCCCAAAAAACACAATCAAGGATTTGGTGTTCAATTTGACAATCTTCAAACAATTCTTCACCTCGCACAACACATTTGATTGTATCATCCAAATCTTTTAAATTAAAATTATTCTATATCTTTCTCTTTAGCATGATGGTTCTAACAAATTGCATCACATTGGCCCACCAAATCTTTCAAGTTTTTTTTTCCATACGCACTTTTGCAATAGTCGTGTTTTCTATTTATAAATGTTACAACTATCTACAATTAAAAAAAAACTTTGATATAAATGGCATGGTACATAATTACTAATGAAAAGCTTAAGCATGTTTCATGGAATATCATGGCCATGAAGAATACAACATTAGATCAAATGCAAAATCATTATAAAGCACATAACCTTCTTTTTAAGATTGTGTCTATGTTGCAAGATTGCTTTCAATTTTATTTTTTTGTAGTTATGAAGTCTTGTGCTTCTATTACAATATCCCTTCAATCCTCCATGTTAAACATCACCACTATCAATTTTCTCTCCAACTTTTTCTTTTCAACCTTTGCATCACCTACCTTTGCACATGCACACTTTTCCAACTCACACAATAAAATATACAAATCTACGACTCTCTTGGTTTCTAATGGGGGTAAAAGCATGGTTACGTGGCTCATGTTTGACATTTTGAAAAGTCAACATCTTACACTAGCTACAATTCCTACATTTAAAATAATTATGAAAATATAAATCCTATGATTATCCCCTATGGTTTTGGTCACAAATATTAATAGACCACCTTATAAATATCCTTAAACATGTGATTGGTCAAAAAATTTAAAGAAAATGTAAAGATTTCAATGTGAAATGGAATACCAATTGTAAAAAATGACAAAAGTCACAACAAGTTAAATCTTTAAATATGAAAAATATATATTGGAAAATTTCAATGCATTTTACAATTAAATTATTCATTTTATGGTGGCCTATTTTAAAATTTTAATTATCATATTATTATGACATATTTTTTGAGTCCACAATTTTCATTTTTTGTGTGTGACAAACATAGTGTCATCATTTCAAAAGTCCACAATGAGTCCATTTTTTTGTGACATTGTTGTCACTTTTTACAAACACCCCTATCATCATTTTTGTTTGGTTGAAATTGTAAAAGATAACAATAAATGTTTGAAATTTATGGTGAATATTTTCCACCTAGATTGGTGGACTAGCTAGGGGTTTCATGTTCAACATGACGGTCATGAAGAATTTAAAATGTGACTTGGGCTCAAGTGAAGTATGGAAGTCGATGGTAGAAAGCTTGCTACATGCATCTTCAAGACCAATCTTGCCAAATGAGTTTCTTTGCACTTGTTGATATTTACTTCTAAATTTGAATTAAACTAAAATGTTGAAAAAGTTTCATTAAAACTCATCCATAATTTTTAAAAAGATTTTCACTAAAGTCTATTACAACATGAATAATGAAAAAATTGAAAATTTTAATGTTTGATATGATTCTACATTTTAAGTTCATCTATAATCCAAAAAATTAACAATTGTGATAGTCCAAATAGTCCACCTAATTGTGCATTCACCCATGGTAATATGTCGTATGGACATAATCCCCATTCCTTCAAGCTGCTACCTTTAATTCCAATGCGAGCCAACTACTTTTCATCTCCAATGTGAGTAACTTATTATCGAATTGTGTAGATGCCTTTGTTGCATTCAAAGTGAACAATTTTATACTTCCATTCTTGAGTCTCCCCATGTCATGTCTCCTTCATGCCTTTTCTTTCGCCACTGAAATGTTATTGCCTTTGCCCAATTAATCTCCTACCCCTTCTCTTATGCTATGTATCCTTTGATCAACCACAATATGAAATTGTTGTTGGTTGGCATTGCCACACCATAGATTTGCCAATGTAGTTTTTTCAACTCATGTTTGGTATCGGCATGAATGAATGGGTTTGTAACCTTGAAAATACACTTTGGTCCAAAAACCTCTACGAAATCATTGTCATTCACATGTGCATTGGTAAACTTTATTTCTAAATTCAAACCTTCAATATGCAAATGCCTAACAACTACGAAATATTCTTCTGTTTGTAGTTAATAATCAACAATTTCCGATGGTGGGAACTTTGAATCCTTTTTTTTACCTTCATTTTTTCTTTCATCATCATCATTTCAACTTCCAAAGAAATAAGCAAAAGAACACAACTTAAGTTTTGAAGTTCATAATGTAGGTAATAAGGCCAAGTATGGACAAAAATGATTTACACTCAATTGACTCAAGCATTCTATTAAAAAAGCAAACACGAAACTTAATTTGACTTGCATTCAAGTTGCAAAGAAAACATGTGTGACACAAGTAAACTCAATAGAGTTTGCACTTGAGTAAGAAAAGAAGAAAGAAAAATTTGTGCTAACCTGCATCAAAAGTTATGTGAGGTGCAATTGACCTAAAAAATGTGTGCATACATACGAAATATTTCAAAAACATTTTATTTCAACAGGTTCAAAATTGACCCACTTCATCTATTCCCCCAAACCAATCATGACATGCCACATAAACATTTTAAAAATATATACTTTCTTAGGATTCATTGAAGGGGGCCCGAGTTTGGCTCCTATTTGTGTGTTTGGACCTTTAAGTGAAAAATTCTCCCTAGGAACATTGGTGTAACAATACTAGTTGGTGCATGGCTGAAATAATGCATGATGTTGTTAAAACAACCATTACAAAAGTTGTCATGAAGACAACAAATTGCATTTCCATCTCTTATGATGAAGTTATAAGTGTTGATAATCATAATTGGTTGTCCTTGCACAAATATGTCATCAAGGATTGGTCCTGGATTTTAATTATGGTCTCCCTTGAAAGCTTGCCTTGAAAGGGTGAATAAAAGGGTTGATTTTAGAAATCTAACCAAAGTCATCATTTAAACATTGTTGATTACTAGCGGTCTAATAGATGAGTCATTATCCTTTAAGTTCATTTGTTTTGGAGTTGATGATGTGAATGTTTTTCAAGGTGCAAGGATTGAAATTATGTAGTAAATTCAATTGGATTATGCTCCTCACATATAAGGCATCCCTTCCATGGCCCATCAAATTAATTTGGCCATGCAACTTTGTTTAAGCCAAACATGGTTTGTGGGTTGAAAAACTTGTTCTAAACCTTACATGCTTACTTCAGCAAGAGCCCTAAGAGGCATTTGGAACTCAACAATGGTGCGGATGAGTTAAAACAAGCCAAAATCCTTTTCAAGATGCCAACTTTTCTACAATTCGTGTTAGATATCATTATGTGGTGCCACTTTAATGGCATGTTAATCATGGAAAGTTGTGCTTATTGAATAATATGGACATTGAAAATTTTTAAATGAGTCACAAAATCTTCCAATATCAAGGTTTGTTTTGAACTAAAGATGTTTAACAACTTCATTCAATAACACTACTTTCACAAAGGCCCCCTTATTTTTCATAATACAAACTTTTTTTTAATTTTCAAAATTTTTGTAATAATAAGGTATTATTAGACAAATTGAAAAAAACTCCAAATTTCATATTTTTTCAATTTTGTGTTTACCAAAACTTAAGGTTTGTTTAAAGTTCATGAGTCCTTTATGACATGTAAATGTCATGTAATGTACATGTTGCTTTAAAAAAAGTTGTAGCTTATAATATGAAAAACTAAACTTGAAAATGTTAACATGTTTTGGTATGATTTGAATTTATGATAATTTGTCAAGACAAAACAAAAAATCTAACAACATTTGTACACTTTTTAAATTCATATTTATTCAAATTTTATTAAAAAATATTGGGGCAACTATAAATATGATAAAGAAAAATTTCAAAATATTTCATTTGAAAATTCCTCTTTATGAAAAAAAGTTTTTTTTGGCAAAAGGACCACAAAAAGGACAATAGTCCTAAATGCAAAGTAGACACATTGGCTTGTTAAATGTCATTTGAACCCCCAAGCTTGTTGAGATCATGGAAATTCAAGGTAAGAAGTTGTTGAAGAATGTCAAAACAAGTTGGATTTTTGTGTTAGAGTTTGAAAATGGGTGATCAATGAATATTATTTTCAAATCTTTGATGGGTTCTTCCCTTGACCTTTTCATCATGTCCGTGGATACTAGACCTAAGTATAGGTATGGAATAATTAACCTTTAATTGCATTGGAGGGTGTAAACAAGATAACACGAATCACACCCACCCCTTTGGATGACTACTTATTGGGTGATTATTTTGAGATATTCTTGGAATATTTTGAACAAAAGTCTTGCAAATAAACTTGAAAATTTTTGAAAATTTTCATCACATTATTATGTTATGATTTACATAAAAAATTTCCTAAAAATGTTATTTTCCTAAAAATTCAAATCGATTTAAAAGTCTTTTTATTATTTAAAAATTTGGTGAAAGTGCTTTTGATAAATATAGAATCTTTAATCCTATATTGTGGTCTAAAATCGGGATTGAAATATAATAAAACTAATACTAACACAATTTGCTCATTTAGATCTACTTTAAACTAGTTTCAGAATTCAAAATGTAGTAAGGAAAGTATGATAAAAACAAATCAAAATAACAACTCTAACTATGGAAATAAAACTTTTCCAGAAATCAAAACGTATTTATCTCATATTCCATTAAAGATTCATGTTCTTGAATGATACAATGGTCTTTCATCTCTTTCTCTTCTCCAAAAGATATAATTAAAAAAAATAGTCCTATGTTCTATTCAAATTCAAATGATGATAAAAACCTATATAATCTAGCTAGTAATTTCTAAACCAGTAATTAAGTAAATATAAATATGGTAACTAATAATTAACACAATTAACTATTCCTTTAATGTTACCCCACCCGTACTTTAAATTATGTCTTGGATTTTTGGATTAAAAATGTGTCAATAAAGCTAATTGTTTTGTTGTTTTTGATCCTGTGATTCAAAAAACCTAATATGTTTATACAATAATGTGCTCTATCTATTCTACAATGTGTTCTGCTTATATTTTAGATTGAAGCACTATCTGATTTTTTGTTGTATACATAATCTGTTATTGCTCTTTTGATGCCTTTGTTGACATTTGTGCAATTGTTTATTGGTAGAAATGAAATTTAAATTCTTACAAAATATTTCACACTATTATAACAACGAAATTGCATTTCACATGCCTATGTTCACTATTTCTATCTTAAGTCTCAACAAACTTAACATTATCATTCATTCCAACATCAGATTCATGATTATTGCATATAACCAAAATTTTCACTTTAGAATACATTATAAAAGACTCTACAAACAAGATTACAATTCATTTCATCATAATCTAACACTACATGAAATTCACACAAAAGATGAACATGGAATTCATTGTAGAAGTTTATGCTTCTTTGTGTTACTAAAAACATGAATCCAAACTATAGCATAATCCCATGTTTTGTTGAAGAAAATCCCAAAACAACACTTCAAATCTATGTTATATCAAAATAGAGTCTATGGTTTTTTACCACAAGTACCTTAAGCTTTTCCTATTCTTCTCTAAAAAATTCTCCTTTTCATCTTCTTCTCCCCTTTTCATCTCCAGAACTTTCCCCTTTCGAACCATCCCAAATCACATCATTATGATCCAAAATAACAATAATTCAAAATTCAGATTAACAAAATTCTTTGATTAGTCCCTATTTTAACTAACTTGTTCATCCTAAATCACATACTCAACTTACCCCCTTAACATTACCCCCTTTGTACTTTGGATTCCATCCTCGAAATCCTTGTAAAATGATATAAATGAAATGATAGTATTTTATATCCTTGTAAACATCTATTTCCCCTACCACAATGTTGTAACCCTAATTTACACAAAAACCAGTGGTTCTATATCTATGTTTTACTTTGCAATTCTGATCTCTTCCCTCATTAATTCAATTTGTGGTTTGATGTCCAGATGTTGTATCTTGGATATCTCTTCTTCTGGTGCTAGAAAAACTTCCACCTTTTCATGTTCCTGAATTCCTTTTGGTTCTATTTCTACATAACCCCCTCCTCTAAGGTCTTGTGGTATCTCTGGCTATACCTCTTCCTCCTGAATTGCTCCATTTCTGAGGTCCTACAATTTTTTAATCTGTACTTCTTCCTATTAGGTTGTCCCACTAGGCCCTGCTTCTCTCTTTATCTTGACCCAATACCTTTGTACTTGTTGGATTGCCACAAATGAAATCTAGAAAATTCTTTTGATAAGCTTCCAACTTGTACTTCAAAAAAATTTCATCAGCTCTATTCTGAGCTAGATTCTTCTCTAACTCCTTTGTAAAATATTCCTCTACATCCTCCCACCATTCTTTAAATTTTACTTCAGAGTCCATCTTGTTTTTCATCCTCATCAATGTATAGTACTACAACATCTATTCACAATCCTCTAGTGTTTTCTTGATACCAGCTAGACCTCTGTTCTTGTGCCCTCTTCAACTGTGCTTGCAGGTGCTATAAAGTTATCTAATACTCCTTCTTGTCTTTCATGAACTACTTTTTATATGCCTTTATTGTCTTTCTTTTAAGCTCCTCAAACTACAATGGAGATACATTCTTCAGATTTATCAATTCCAAATTTGTTAGAACATTCTCCTTCTCCTTCTTTTCTTTAGTCAGTGCTTTCACCTGACTATCCAAAGCCTCCTACTGTTTCTTATGAAGAAATAGTGCTTTTATCCACTTCCTCTCTATGGTGTCCTAGTTAGATTTTAGCCTTTTACTTTAAATCCTATAGTTCTTCATCCTGCAACTTCAGCCGTGCTATGTTACCCTTGAGCTCCTCATTTTCATCCAGTAGTTTATTTATTGAGTATTTTATTTTTTTGTTTAGCCTCTACCCTATTCTTCCTCCATATTTCCACATTATGCTTATACCTTTTTTGGAATTTTCTCCCTTTATCCAATTCCTCCTATAACCCTACCTTCTCCTTCTCCCTCATACCTAATCTATTCTTCATAGTTTTACTTCTAGAGTCAAATTCCCCATATTCTAACTCACAATTGCCATGCTCTACAATAACTCAGTTGCTTTATCTACTTTCATTACTTTTGTGGCTACCTCCTCCATAGACTTTGGTGTACTTGTTTGTGTTGTAAGATCTTTGGATCCTTCTACAAATGATCCTAGCTCCTATACCATTCTTCTCCCCAATTCAAATTCAAATGGGAATCCTTCTGGAGATTTTGGCCTACTAGGTGGTACATGTAGTTCTACTTGTCTAAACTCTTCAAAAGCAGGTTGTGTCACCATTCTCTCCATCTACAATTCAGTAACTTGTAGACCTTCTTGTGTCTTCTATTGTTGCTACTACAAATGTTGTTGTAAATGTACTAAATGTTTTGGACTTGTGGTCTCCATCCAATTTTCACATACATCCCCTTTAAAGTGCAAATGCTCTTCACCCTCTTGAAACCTTATGTCATGTCCCCTCTTAACTCCCTGACTCTACTCCCATAGTTGTCTCTCTTGTGGCGATGTCATCTGTGGTATCTTTTACCTCTATTCCTTTAGTTGTCTCTCTTATGGAAATGTCATATGTGGTACTGTTGCAATCTGTTTAATTGCTTGTACCACTAGTGGCATTGCCCTTACCATTATTTGTATTATAGATGGTTCCACTTTGCCCCTCATCATTTTCTGTGCCTTCAAATTTGTGCTCTCCTATTCCCTCTTCACTTTTGAACCTAAGGCTCCTCCTTCCTTAACTTTGTTATTTATCTTGAGAGCACTTCTTGGAAAGTCTGCTACAACTTTTCTTTTTGTTCTCTAATGGTGTCTACATCTCTCCCTAGTTCTTTTAACCTTGGTCGATGGTTTCTATGGATTGTCCTTTTGATGCACAAATTGATATTGAAAGATTTTTGCCAATATTAAGGCAAATTGACAAATATCTTTCTTATCCCCCTTATTCTTCTCAACATACTTATACCAGTTATCCAGCACACTACACAGACTATTGAATATAATATGTGCCCAATCTACTTGTTGCCCTTTTTCTATTCTCACCAATGTAATAGCATTTTTGTTGTTAAAATATTGTACCTTGTCCCTCTGATAAATGACAAATATAATGGCAGGATATTTGATAGAGTATGGCAGACCTAGACTCTTTGCATTCCATTGATCTATAGAAGAATTTATAGGTGCAAGTCTACAATTTTATATGCTTGAACTGCTAATGACTTACTAACCTGTCCTTTTAATTCTTCTACATACCCTTTCGCACACACTCCAAAAACATCTACAATTAGTTGTTTGCTAATTAGATACACCTTATCCTTATGCCCACAATAGATATCTGCACCTTTGATCAAGAATGTGTTTATAAATTCCAACATTACATTGGGCATTGGTGTTTCCCACCCCATAAGAAACAAAGGCACAAGCCCTGCTTTAGAAGCTTAGTTTTCTTTTGTAGCAATATCCTTCTAGTTCTCCATTTGTTCTATATGTTTATCATAGTTTTGTTTCATATGTGTCCACATGAAATGCTTAGGATCTGGAATTTTAATACCTTTCTCTAGAAGTGTAGCTCTGTCCAAGATTGCACATCTTCTTTTTGCTACCACTTCCACTTCATGCTACTCCATCTCCATCAACCTTCATTGTGTTTCTGCCCTTGTTTACACCTCTGTGGTTTGTTGTACATTCAACTGCACTTCTATGAATAGTTGTTCTTCCTTTGGAACAACATTCTCTTCCCTTGCATCCTTTTACACTATTTGTGTCATCACAAAACAATGTTCCTCAGCTTCATCTTCCTCTACTTCTTCAATGCACATTGGATCTATTGATGAGCTCTTAGTCCTATCTGCTCTCTTGCATGTTAACATCGTCTGCTTCTGTGCAAAAAATGAACTGCAAATGTTTCAATTGTATCTATATCTTGAATTATTATCTACATAAATTAGATCTTCACATTATATGCCTTCCCTTCTGCACATTCCGAAGATGATGATGAATGCGGCAACAACCTTACAACCAACCAAACATTGGTTACACATCTTGTGGCTCATGTTAATGTGGCAACACATTTAGGATAAATCAAAACTATACCCATAAAACATATCTATTACCCAAATGTAACCTATAATGTAACCCTACCTATAACTAAAAGAACCTAAAATTCTGCATGGTGAAAATTAAGGAGGAATGTTAGTGCAAGATTTGTTTTTGGTCTTGTATGGAAATATGTGTGACAACAATCATTCTAATGTTTTATAGTAAAACAACTTTACTATGGAACTTTACTATGGAATTTAATAGAGACAACATTTAAGATTTCCACTTGTTGAAGGTTGGATTTCATTAATCCTTCTTTTGGCTACAATATTATTTGTGGATTTTATCAATCCCCTATTTGAAAAGAATTTTGTGCATTTTAACAATATCCAATTGGAAAATTAAAGGTATAATAAATAGTGGAAAAGTTCCATTGGGTTTGGCCTTATAATTTTAAACTTCAATATATTAAAAAATTTCATCATTTTTAAAAATAAAAAAATATATATACATGTTTCTTACCACCATGAAGGTGTGTCATAAGGGGTCTTAGACCTTGGCCTAAACACTAAACCTTAATTTTTTGTATACATGGATCCTACCCTAATGGAAAAAATGGATGATAATATACCTAGGTGAAGATCTTTTAAGGAGTATCACACAAGACGAAGAAGGCCTAGTTCTTATTGCAATCCTTTTTTACCTAAATTTCATCATAATCATCCACAAATGTGTATTTACATGGTAAAAAAGGACTAGGTTAAAAAAAAAAGAAAAAAAGGGTGATGCTATGACAAGATTTTGGTATACCTTAAAAAATTTGCACCCACCTTTCAACCTCATTGTAAAATTGGAAAAAAAAGTTCTATTCCATTGGTGTTATTAAAAACATTATCATTTTTCTTCAACAAAAATGTTAAATTTTAAAGATTTTATATTCATTGTGGATATATATGTTAGTATGAAAAAGGTTTTAAGTTAAAAATCACATGAAAAAAAATCCTTGTGTAAATGCAAACCCATCCTTGGGTGGTACCATGAAGAATGTCACACCCTAAATGTTTTAAACCCATTCAACTTTAGGACAACGTAGGACTCACTTATGGAAAACTTTTCATTTCAAATTTCATATCCAAGATTACCCATGTCATTTAAAATTTGAAACTTCATTTGGATTTACAAAACATTAAATTTTAATATTCCAAATAAGTGGTCAAGGACAAAGTTTTAAGAAAGTAACACTTGGGGTTCCTTTATTTATGAACACAAAAGGAACAAGTTTCTTCACTTTTTAAAATGCCTTTAATTCTTGGGAGGGCCTCAAGTAGTCCTCATTTTTATTTGTTTAATCAATAGTGGATTAGAACAAACACAAGTTTTTGAACAATTTTCAAATGTGATTAGGACTAAGAGGTCTTGACATGCCATTGCATTTATGTGCAATCACATTAACAAGAATCATAACAAATGTAACAAATGCTTAGTTTTTCATGTTTAAAAGTGGTAATTTAATTTGGTCTTGAAAGTACAAGATTTTTAATATAGTAAGGTTCATAATATATCATTGGTACATGTGAATCAGTTTGAAAAATATTCAATCAATAATAAGCTTTCAAAAACACTCATTAAGCACTGTAATGCGTGTTTTTTAGCACTAAAAGGACTTATAAACAGACTTCAAATTTTAGTTAGGAGGCTTAAAAAAAATGTTTATGAAAATGTGGTTCCATTTTATGTTACATTAAAAAAATTGATGCAATGGTAAGGACTTGTCTCTCAATGTGGAGGTGAGAGGTTCAAATCTTTATTTTTGTAACTTATTTACCTTAGTATAAGCTAGGTACTTTATGTGGTTAATCTTATTTAAAATGTCTAGGCTATGTCACCTAGGCTCCTACTTAGCCCATGTTTTTTACGTAGGTGACTTAGGTTCAGTAGGTTACACCACCTAACTTAAGTAGCATAGGTTAGCCTAACTAGCCTAAGTTTTGACATGTAATTAGATATGTCATTTTTTATGTAATGAATTGACCTAAGCATCTATATACTTATCAACCCCTAATACCAAATAAAAAAGTGATAAGTGGATTTTACTTTCAATTCGCTCTTGGTTATGTGCAAATTTGAAAAGTTATTGTTTATGCATTGCCTTATTTTAAGTTTTTTGCAATGTGCATTGTTTTAGTGGCATTTTAGAGTTCACAACACTTTGTCAATTTTCACACTGCATTTATTTCATTGCATTATCAATTTTAAATTTTAGAGTTTTGTTGTTCATCATTTTCATTTTGTCATTGTTTTGCCATTTAAGAGCTTTATGTGTGTAAGGGTGCCCATGCCTTCATTGAAATCACCAATCAACTTTATGCATAAACATTTTTTTCCTTCCCCATTTGATACATGTTTTGGTTTGAATGCACCATGAAACTTTGGCTTTGTTTCATTACACGAAACCCACCAATTGAATGTTTAAGGTTTGAGGTACTATATATGTATAAAGGGGGTGTTGGAGGTGTTGGAAAATATGTTAATTATTGATGGAAATGTGGTGGTGTAAAAGGCCTGGTTTATTATTGTGAGTTGTGATGCAATCATAACAATAGATTGCCAAAGTTGGGTAAATGTGCATGTGTTTGTGGTAGAAGATTGAAAATGGATATGCATTTTACAACTTGTATCAAGTTGTGAAATGTGACACTTTTGCAAATAACCTTAACAAGTTGATTGTGGATGCCTTGTTATTGTATCATGGTGGCCTTTCTAAACAAAAATTGGGTTTGAAGTTAATATGCATGTTTTTGGTATAGGTGGTGTGATGATTTTTCAAGGATTTAAATTTGGTATTATTAAGCAATTGAAAGAAAGATGCACCTTTCATATTGGGGATCTACATTATGTTGGACATAATACTAATCTCATGGTGCAACTTTCTCACACTTGGTCTTGGTGTGTATCCATTTTACTCATGCATAGCCCCAAATGTCATCTAGAAGGTACAAGCTAATTGAATTCCTAAGGTTGTTCAAGCCCTTAAAATCCTATGGGGAGAAAGCATGCAAAAATAAGCCCAAAAAAATCCCTTGACATTGCAATACTTTATTTTTTATATAAAGGTTAAAAAAAATCAAAACCTTTTCAAGTATCATTGTGAAATCATCAATGCACTTTATTAAGTTTATAATAAGTTGGATACCAAGTTTACTTTAATGTAAAAAAAAATGTAAAAAGTAAGTTTTAAATTAGTTAGGTAAAACATGCTACAATTTACTTTAAATTAGGAGTTTAGAAAAATATGATTCTTATTATGTAAAAAAAAAGTGATTAATACATTTTAATGTACCATCAATTTGAAGTTACCAAAAAAAAAATTAAAATCTTATATTCATATACTTGAAACCAATTTAAAACACCTATTTGCATTTTCAAAAATCTACTTAAATACATATTAAAAACATAAAACATAATAATACATTAAAATCAAAGAACATCCTCGTATTGATCATTAAACTAAAAAATCTTTCAAACTTTTTTATCTTCAAATCTACTTTATGATTATTTTCACTAAAAAAAACCAAAAACAAAGATCATAAATTGACCTACTTTAACATGCTTACACCCTATGACATGGGAAGACGGGATGAATTTTTATGTTGTCCCTCGTAAAATGAATTTTATATCGAACCACACACGTGATTGGTGGTGGGGATGTTTGAGAAACAAACAATTAGTGTCGGGGATGTTTGAGAAACAAACAATTAGTCTCATTGCGAAAGTGAATTACCTTAGTGGCTAATCCTCCGCCCCACCTTTCCCCTCCGTCCCAACCCAAATAACTGGTTATTCACCCCTTAACCCACACATGGCTGCCCCATGTCAGAAATGTAGTGGTATAAGTAGCTATGTAGTCTACTTAAAAAGACTGGGGAAAAAGAAGGCTGGAAAACATAAACATTGCCTTGAGCTAAATGATCAAATCATTTGTATGCCCACCCCCCACCCGCTACACACAAGTGTAGGAATAGGTTTGTGATTAATTGATGGAAGATATTCGCCCAAACAGTAGCTGAAACACTGTTCCCTCAAAGAGGAGATATCAAAACTAAGCCAATAAAAAACTGACCAGAAATGCTGACATAGTTATGACGACGCATCGGTAACATCTCTTTTCACCAGCGGCTTTGGCTTCACTGGAGTAGGTAACGCTAACTATTCGTCACTCGTGATGTCAGTTTACTAGGGAGTTCCAGTTGGTGTTACACAAAGCAAGCTACAAGGGTTGAAATTTGAAATGCGCACCAGCCTTTTAAGTTCTAGACAACGGGTCATTTACGGCTGGCGAAAAAAATTAAAAATTAATCCTGCCATTTGGGTCTTTCATTTGGTCGTCCAGATGACGATACACTTTGCAAAATCGGAGCATATTTCCCTGGAATTAAAAGTAAGGATTGAAAAAGAGTAATTCTGTGTACAGAATTGGCCATGCAGCATGGTCGGATTCTATGCAAAAGAAAAAAAACTGGCATTCCCCTGCTTATATAACTTATAACGTCACATATTGGTATTATTTGTAACATTGGGATCATTGTCAAAGGGCAAGGAGGGACTTTTTTCTTAAGTTGACATAGGAGTTGCCAACAACCAACAAGGTGAACTTTCGAACGCCTGACAACTAAACAAAGAACAAAAAGATGGGAAGAAATGGCAAACATGAAGTCTAAAGAGACTCTGGTTTTCTCACCACAGCCTCAGTGGGTGATATTCATTCACCACTGGAGACTCTTACACATGGGAGATACCAGCTAAGTTCACCCATCCATAGCTGGACAAAGAAAATGTTGGCAAGCATCCTCTTTGGCCATTTACTTTTAGCAACTCTTTCAGATACTTGTACCTTTCTTAGGGGTGGGTGCTATGCCATGCAATCCACTGGCCTATTGAAATCCATTTTCTGTGGTTAAATTTATCATGTCTTTGCAACTCTTTACAAGTTACGAAAAAAAACCACTACCACTTGCCAGGAAGGGCAGCAGAAATTTCAAGAAACTACCTTAATAGCTGAACTGGAACTACTTTGCTTTGACAGACGATTGCACCTAAGAAGACTATTGATTGGAGTGTTGTCACTCTTGTGGGCTCTCTTCAGTACTAGTCCCTGGGGGCAGGTAAGCTTGGAAATGAGGTAGTTGCCTCTGGAATTGTCTAAGGATGACCATACAAAAGATTATGCAAAATCAATTGTCCAAGAACAATCATATGAAAAATAATGTAAAATCTCTCGTATATCACTTCCTTGAAATTTCTCATCATTGGAATTATCTAATGACGTCACTTCCAAGTTCCAACCAGCCATGACAGTGAACCTATTAATGGACATTATCCCGCCCATTGTGTCCAAAGTTTAAACATGTTCCTAGTTCTATAGGCCAATTGTGGGGGCACAATTTTATTCCATGTTGAGCATTGCCATTAGGCTACATTACACTCATAAGTTGCAAATTTGGGGGGTATTATACTCATATGGCCCCTTGACAATTGGACTTTAAAACTTTTTACTAGAGTTTCGATAAATTTTTATGAAGAGTAAGGATCCCTGTTGAGGGTAGGGAACAAACAACCATAATGCCCTCAATAAGGAGCCTTACTTTATCATGCTTCTTTAAAAATGTAATTTTCGTGTTTTGTGTGACTAAGGATGTGCCCAATTGGAAACATTGTTGGCAACCAACCATGGTATGAGGTATGGCACATTGACAACATTTATTAAATGTAGATTAAGATTATGGCATCAAAGGCAAATATATGATCAAATATAATCACGATACATGAATATGACAAGTATGAAATAAATTGATCACATTACATTTTGAGGATTTCAACATTCATGTATATAATTTGGTGACAAGCTATTGCAATTAGTCCAAACCTTCACATTCCATCAACTTATATTCATTAGCCCCCAAACTTGCATGCAAAGTGTTCAAGAATGCATGGTCATAAAAGATAACTCAGGTTGAACTATCATAATGTAACCCATCCTAAGATGCATTAGACTTTGAGATTCATGAATAAGGCTTAGAGGGGATGGATTTCTGATTCACAAATCTTGTTCATTTTTGCCTAGGTTAGATTTGCAAAACCAAAACCCATTGAAACCTTCCCTAGAGTCATAACTAGTTAGTTCAAGTCCTTACATGCAAAAATCAAAACATGGGTTTGAATAGAATGCATTTCAAGAAAACACAAACAACTTGAAGTTACAAAACACAACAATCTATAGGAGAAAATGAAACCAATATGGGGTTAACAACTTCAATTCATTCGTACTTGGCCACAAAACAAAAACATTACTTGTTGATTTTAACAAGGGGTTTTAGAAAACTTCAATGATTTCATACTTCCTTGCATGCAAATTCCATTTAACAAACTTGATTAGTTCAAAATGGCACCTCAAAGTACATATTCAACACTGTAATTTGTTAAGTTATGCTTCCACAACATGTACTTCACGTTCCTACCTCGTCACTTGTTGATGGCATCTACAAATGGAAATGTATGCATTCATATCTATGCAAACATCTTAACAACAAAATCAAAATAAGTAATCAACTTGTTTCTTCAAGTTTAATTTCACGAAAAACAAGCTCATAAAGAATTGGTCATCCTCCACACTTTGTAATAGGTCATCATTGGATACATAGGTCCACCAATTTTATGTACCTACTCAAATAGTCATTGATATAACACAACATTAAAGGAGATATCTTGGATCATATCTTGGTCATGAGATTCACGTCCAATGGAGGCTCAAGGGCTTGTGTGTAATGATCTTGATTGGGAATTGGGGAGGGTGAGAGGGATGGGAGGGAGGGGTCAAATTGGTGATCATCCCAATAGAAATTAACCAATTTTTTTTATAGGTCAAATTTTATTTATTTTTAATTAAGAAATATTTTACTATAACTTGGTAACCTATTATCTAAATATGGTGATTTCAAAAAAAAAATCTAAATTTAATGACTTTGGAGCATTTTTTCCATAAAAATCATTTTCATGAATCACATTAAAAAACAATTGTCACCATGTGGTGAAAATTTGCCAAAACAATTTGCAAGTTGACACATTCATTTTTGCAAATGGAAAGCAAAACAATTTAGGGTGTGCAACTAATTCATTAAAAAGAATAATAATAATTTAATTTAATGTAAATTCAGTGTTTAGAGTTGATTATGAAAATATGTTTAAAATATTTTGATTTTAATAAAATATTCTTTCAATATTCTATTGTTTCATAGGATACCAAAAAATGCCTTTCAGTTTAGGCATTCTATAAAATATAGAAAGGGTGACCCCCTTCCAAGTATCTTGAAAAGGAAGTTTGACTTAGTCATGTAATCATATGGGCAATGTGCCCTTGTGCCATCTATGTGACTTTAAACATGAAATCTAATTAAGATTAAGGGATTATGGTTCTAATTATATGACTAATATTCATTTTGAAAGATGTGTAGTTAGGTTTAATAGCTAGGGTGGGTAGGTAGGTAGGCTAACAAGGTTTTAAGAAATTGTTCATAATAATATGATGACATGCAATGCAATGGTTAAGGACGTGAGCTTTTGATGTGAAGGTGAGGGGTTCAAGTATTCATACTTGCAACCTACATGTATATGCATGCTTAACTAAACTACCTAGCCTATGTTAAATTTTTAATAAATAGCTTAGATTGCATAGGCTACTTAATTAGCCTAGCTTATGTTAAGTTTCTAATAGATAGCCTAAATTGCATAAGCTATCTAGCTTAGCTTAGCCTAGGATTTAACCTAACTTGTGTTGCTTAAGCTAAGTTTTTAGGTTGTTGAAGCTAGGCTATGTTTTTAACTAGGTTATTAAGATTGAATTTAAAAACTAGACTAAACTAGGTTAATAAATAGGTATCTAAGTAGGTAGGTAGGCAAGCTAGATTAAGCTAACAACTAATTATGCTAAGTAGCTAGGGTACATATGTCCTCCATGACTACATCCACATTAACTACAATCATGGAAGTCATAATCACTAATGACAATTTGCACTTGTAAAACCTTGGAAACAAATGGTGATAAAATCAAGGTGTTTACATTGATTACTAATTTTTGTCCAAAATGACTACAAACTTAGTTGATTGTGTATATATAAAAATTAGGTTTTGGCATAATCATGGGGAGATGCAAATGGTCCTAATAACACATATCAATTTGTAGATAGAAAAAAAATAGGGTGTTTTGTAACTAGGCTTGCAAATTGGTTTTCAAGTTGTAACAACCATTTGCAACTCAATGTATTTCTACAACGTGAGTGACATTGGACAAGTTGCAAGAATTGCAATGGACACAACTCACCATATAGGAACCATATACATATGCAATTTATGCAATTATGTTGCAATGAGATCATTATAACTATTGTGGCATTACATTATAACCACATATGCAATAATGTGCTGATGTGATAACGATGATGTGTTGACATATCATCAATAGACATGTAGCAATTCTAAGTTTATTTTGATATTTAATATTTTTACTAATTTAATTTAGATCATCCAACTTAGGGTTGATAAGATGTTGACGAGTGGCATTTAGGTCAATAGGTAGGTAGGCATTACTACCTACTTTTCCAAGGCTAAGTAAATAAATAATTAAACCTAAGTTAGGGTACTTAAATTAGCTTAAGCTAAATTGGTAGATAATTTGGGATAATCCTATTTTATTTTGGATTTAACTTTTAGGGCTAATTTTTTTTCTTCTTGGCTTATTCCAAATGTAACTTGTTTTCTAATATTCTTAGTGCATTCATTAAAAAACATTTGCAAATTTATGATCACACTTTTAGTTGTAAAAGATAATTTGTTGGTCATAAATGACATTTATGACTATTACAGTGAGTAGTCACCTTGGACAAGTCATAAAAGACACGTAATTGTAAAAAATGCCATGTGGCACCCAATTGTACTTGTAGTCACATACTTCTTGCAACTATATGAAATTTTTTATCCGTTGCTTTGGATGACCATCCATCTAACATGGCATTGGTTAGTTCTAAGATGATGGGATATCAAGGTTTGCAATTATGTATATGATTGCATTTGTAGTCACATATGGTGCCAATAGGAACATGTGGATGGTGATGATGTACCCACATGGCATTTGTGATGAAGGGGGGGGGGGGGGGGGGGAAGCTACTCAAAACAATTTTTATACTTACGTAGAACGGGAATAAGTAATATTTGGTGACAATGATGATATTTCTTAATAAATAAATAAATCTTCTTAGGACTCTGAC
>Ga0116227_10005054_pt1 | contig 28217 bp, 17 predicted proteins | sample S1TSphgellanicum_FD_89693 | JGI IMG/M metagenome (GOLD analysis project Ga0116227, IMG submission 89693) | Host-associated microbial communities from peat moss isolated from Minnesota, USA - S1T2_Fb - Sphagnum magellanicum MG | ecosystem: Host-associated > Plants > Peat moss > Unclassified...
TGTAGAAACATTAGCCATAATCAACTTGATGGAACTCTTGATGCCTTTTTTGGATCATTGATCAACATTTATGGAATCACCAACTTGGACATTTCATACAACAAATTTTTGAGGAACGTTTCAAGTTCATTCCATAACCTTAATGTTGGTTTGTTAGTGTTATGAGTAAACAAAAACCCTCCATTGAAGTGGTTGCATCATGTTTTCTTTTCACCTTTAATGTAACATTGGAAATTTTGATCGTATTATATATGCAATGATGGGACTCTTAGTAAATACTCTTCTAGTAGTGGTTATTAAAAAAATTGTTATATTTGATATCAATATATTCATTTGGACAAATTATTCCAACTTAGAAAACTAATCTAGGGCATGATTAAAGTTATCATACATTTGAAACAAGTTGAAATTTTCAATCTTGAACCCTTTTTTTTTAATATGTCAAGTGGGAATATTTAACCTCTTTAAAAACTTATCATAATATATGGTGTATGATGAATAATCTTAATATCATAATGAGAAATCAAGAATTCATTGGGGAAAATTTCAATTTATTTTCCAAGAAAGGTTATAATCAAATAATTCATTAATAATTTATAGATCATGGAAAGTTTTGAAAATCTCATTAAAATGGATTGTACAATTTGTTTCGATTGAACTTAAATGTGCAATTAATTGGATGGATTAAACTATAAAAAGATATTGAAACAAACTTTTGATTGCATGTTTCTTTTTGGATATTCCTTTGTTTTGTAGGTTGATGAACAATAATAACTTCAATGGTGATTTTCTTAATGTACCATCAACACTTGAAATTTTGGACATATCTAAAATACAATTTGATGGAAGCTTTCCAACATTTAATTCCTCAAATTGTTCATTATTTTTCAAATATTTTTAAGTGCTTCAAATTTTCATCATTGCAAGACTTTAAATGTTTGTTTATTGCAATGAATTTGTTCTATATTAAGGAGTTATTTGTTAACTCCTCCTTCAATCAAAATTTTGGAAATTAAAGAGATTTAATAATTTAACACAATATATGTTACATTAATAATCTATTTGTATAGTGTGTCCATCATACCCACCATAAAATTAAAAGCTATAGGGTTCAAATGCAATTAATTTAAACTAGGATTACACATAGACAAAGTCCAAAACATTACATCAAGCAATTATTATACATTGCAAATTGAAAAAAAAATTACATTTTAATTGTCAGTCCAAGTCCAAGCAAAAACATCTTTTGTCTCCTTTTTAGAGGAAAACTAATGGTCGTTTGAACATTTCCAACATCAAAACAATTATATAATCACTTGATTGTCAAATTGGTTGACAAAATCATAATGCATGCATGGCATTCTTTCCATTTGATTTTTTTCTTTCTTTATTCAAGGTCTTGCAAAGTTCACATGTTGCACATTTTAGCTTGAATATAACCTACTAAGATGGGATATTTGTTATTTCCACAATAATAAGTTTGCAAAAATGCATAAAAATTTATCTTTTTTATATACATAATGTGCTTTCAGTCAAGCCAGGATCTTGTTATGTCCAAATGTGTATTAAAACCACTTGGTTATTGGGGTCATTATAATCCCTCAAGAATCAAAAAGGAATTTAACCATGTTAATTCCAATTTGCACTTCATCAAATTTATCTGAACCACTATGTTTTGGTGCAAGCACATAAAAATTAGTACAAAATATGAATATTATTATTCTTGCTTGAGTACTTTATTATTCACAATGAATAATTACTCTAAACGAAAATATCAACCAATAGGTTCAAATTAGTTTTGGTGGGATTGGGGGTGTTCAACGTTCAACTATGTTCATAAACAATGTGAAACATCTTTTAATAATTGGATCGGACACAACATGTGTGGGGATTACCATCTAATGAATAAATGGACCCGTTTGGACAAACATGTCATGCCCCTACTAGAGGAGATTTTTGATCGCCTTGGTCAAGCCAAGGTTTTCAATACCTTGGATTGAGGTATGGCTACCATCAATTGCCATTGAAGGAGGGTGATAAGGTCAAAACAACATTTTGGGGAATCAATCATCATAGGAAGGATTGTTTGTATAAATGGAAGTTTTTGCCATTTTGTTTGAAGAACACCTTTATAAAGTTCAAAAGGGTTGTGGATCAAAAATGTTAACAGGTTTTGGTTTTTTTAAGTCTTATGTTGATAACATTATTGTTTTTAACCTAACCCTAGGACGTCACATGCATCATTTGTAGGAGGTGTTTAGAAGACTTAAAGAACATAACCTTAAGCTTCATCTACACAATTGCTGATTCTTTCATATTCAAGTGGAATATCTGGGTCATATGATTTATCGAAGTGGATTAAAGGTTCAAAAGGCCAAGGTTAAGGTTATTTCACAAGTTCCCCAACCTATAAATGTGAATTGGCTACAAACTTTTCTAGGCTTTTGTAACTACTACCGAAAGTTTGTGAAAGGTTTAGTAGCATAACCAAACCTATGATGTAATTAACACAAATTGATTGGGAATTCATTTGGGGTGGTGAAGCACAAGAGTAAATTTTCAAGAATTGAAAGCCATCCAAGGATGACCATTTCAATTACACATTAATTAAAATAGTTTAAGGTTGGGGGTTATACTTACCCAACTTGATGATGATGGTTGAAATGTGGTGGCATATGCCAATCAGTTCAATGATAAGACAAAGGCCAAATACAACTCATGTGAAAGGGAGTGCTTTGCAATTTTTTCGGATGTATGTTCATTTAGATGTTATCTTTATGGTAGTCCAATTATTTTGGTTACTAATCACCAATTATTCAAATTTTTGATGGAGTTAGATCAACTCATAGGAAAGTTAACAAGGTGATATTAGAAGAAATTTGAAAATCAACGATTGAATTTGTGATTCATTTGTAATCATAATGGACACGTGCAACTATAAATAATCTAGTTGCTTCATATAAGTGCCATAAGATAATTAGTCACAAAAGACATGACATGGTCATGAAGTTAAAAATGTAGTCACAAACCTTATGACTAGGCCATAATTTTTCATCTTTTGTCATGGATGATCCTTAATATGACGTGAAACCCCATTTTGTAATTGCATTTGTGACTACATTTGGGATAATCACATGCTACCAAATGTCCCATTGATGGGTGGTTTGGATTTAACCATGTGGTAGTTTAAAGAGCCAATGGCCAGAAAATATGTGGCAATTTTCCATTTGTTCAAGAAAGATATAATATAATTATAATAATTATAATAATTATATATTATAAGTATAATAACTTAATATTTTATTAAAATAAATAATAATGTAATTATAAAAATTAAATATGTAGTACCTATCCTATTTATTACCTATTACCTAGCATAATTAATTAATATAAAAACATGATCACATATCCACACAATAAAATAATTAACTTACCTACTACCAATCCTACTTACTACCTTTACCAAATCTACTAATTAATTAATGACCTAGTTTACTAACTACCTACCTAGTTTATATAGCCTAATTAGGTTTAACCTTCATAGCCTAACCTATTAACTATGCCTAGTAAACTAGCCTATTATTACCTATAGATAATTTAGGCTAATCAATTAAGTATGTAAGATAGGCTACCAATGTACATAATCTTACTTAGTTTAATTTAACCTATTAAGCTTACCTAACTTAATTTACCTACTAAGTTACAATAACTTTTTTTAGAAACCTATTAGTCAATAAGTTAATTTGTACACTTGGAATTGAAATATAAAAAATTCCACACGTCATTTAGTCATTTAATTACACAATGCCAAAATGTGGTTTTTATGACTAGGACATCTTGTGACTAATGTTCAAACATAGTCATCTAATTTTAGGTGGCTTTTAGTCATTATCATCTTAATAACTATGGTAAAATTTATAACTACATCATTATATATATGATGATAATTGAAATTAAAAGTAGTTATGACTAAAATATGACCACACAATTGGTGTATTCATATTGAAGCAATATTTTTGAAATAGTATAACCAAATTCACTTTAGTTTGAAATGGACCAACAAATGTTTAAGTAATCTAGTTTAATTTACCATAACTTAGATTGACCTACTTTAACACAATTTATCTTATTTTATTTCAATTTAAATTAATTAACATAATTTAATCTAATTTAGCTTAATGAAGCCAAATGTAACAATTTAATATAATTTAATATAATTTATCTTCATTTAATTATCCTCATTTTAACCTAAAAATATATAAATAATTTAGTTTACATTAGTTTAGCCAATTTTTGCTAGTTTAAAAAAAACCAAATTAACCAAATTGATTTAAAATAACCAAAAATAACCCAAATTTAACCAAGTTTAACCTAAGTAGTTTATATGAATAATACATATAAATAATCTAGTTTACCTTAGTTTAGCCAATTTTAGCTAGTTTTAAAAAACACCAAATTAACCAAATTGAAGAAAAATAACCAAAAATAATCCAAATTTAACCATGTTTAACCAAATTGAAACAAGTTTAACGTCAATACCCTAGTTTAGCCTAACTTATCAAAATTTTCCAAGTTTAATTTTAAAATAATCATGTTTAACCAAATATAATTTAAATATTATAATTTAGCTTACTTTTCCAAGTTTTGTTGAATTTAGCCAATTTAAAACTAAGGAACCATGTTTAGCCAAGTTTAACCAAGTTTTGCTTAAGTAACCATGTTTAGCCACAATACCCTAGTTTAACCTAATTTATCCAAGTTTTGCCAAGTTCAACTAAATTTAACTTAAGTAACCATGTTTAACCAAATTTTGCTTCAATATTGTAATTTAACCTAATTTATCCAAATTTTGCCAAGTTTAACTTAAATATCCATGTTTAACCAAAATTTGTTTCAATACCTTTGTGTGGTCGAATGTATATAAGTTTTGCCAAATGTAACTAGGTTTAACCTAAGTAACCAAGTTTTGTTAAATTTTGCCAAGTTTAAGCAAAATGAACCTAAATAGCCATGTTTAGCTAATTTTTGCCAAGTTTTGCCTCTATATCGTAGTTTAACTTAATTTATTTAGGTTTTGCCAAGTTTATTTTCAACACATTAATTTAGTCAAATTTATTTAAGTTTTGCCAAATGGAACTATGTTTAACTGAGGTAGCCAAATTTTGCTAAGTTTTGTTAAGTCTAGCCAAGTTTCACTTAAATAATCATGTTTAGCCAATTTTGCTAAGTTTTGCCAAGTTTCACCTAAATAACTATGTTTAACCATTTTTGTTAAGTTTTGCCAAATTTAATCTAAATAGCCATGTTTAACTAAATTTTCCCAAATTTATCCAAAATAACTATGTTTAACCAAATTTTGCCAAGTCTAACCAAGTTTAACTAAAATAACCATGTTTGTTCAAATTTTGCTAAGTTTTGCCAAGTCTAACCATGTTCAACTATAATAACCATGTTTAACCAAATTTTGCCCAATCTAACCAAGTTTAACCAAAATAGCCATCTTTAGCCAAGTTTTGATAATTTTTGTCAATTCTAACCAAGTTTAACCAAAATAGGGCTCCATGTTTAGCCAAATTTTGTTAAGGTTTGCCAAGTTTAACCAAGTTTTGTTAAGTTTTGCCAAGTCTAACCAATCTTAACCAAAATAGCCATGTTTAACCAAGTTTTGTTAAGTTTTGCTCAATTTTACCAATTTCAATCTAAATAGGCATGTTTAGCCAAATTTTGTCAAAATTTGCCAAATTTATCTTAAATAACTATGTTTAATCAAGTTTTTCCAAGTTTTGCCTCAATACCTTGGTTTAACTTAATTTATTTGAGCTTTGCCAAGTTTATCCTTAACACCCTAATTTAGCCAAATTTATCTAAATTTTGCTAAATATGATTAGGTTTTGCCAATTTTTATTTAGTGTTCTAATTTAATTAAAATTTTCCAAGTCTAATTAAATTTATCATCTAGTTTGATCTAATTAATACCTTGGTACCTTGGCTAATTCAACACTAATTATTTTATTTTTAAAAATGTTCAAATTTTCAAAAAATATGTCTTTTAAATGAAAAAAATATTGTGAAGGAAAATAATGAATATTTAGGAATATTTCATTTGTTGAAATGAATTTTTCAAAAATAATTAATTATTCGAGGAACATGTGTTGAAATGGCCAAGGTATTATGGTATTAATTTTGTTAGGTTTTGCCAAGTTTGGTTAAGTTTAGCTTAAATAATTGTGTTTAATTTAATTTATGTTAGTTTAGTCAAAGTTTAGTTTACTTTAACCTAGTCTAAATTTATATTGGTTTATTACTTAGTAGGCCTACATTTAGGTTAGGAATGTGTAAGTTAATTTAAGTTAACTTATGTTAGCCAAAGTTAAGCTATTAAGTAGACTAAATTAGTCTAAATCAAACTAAGTTAACTTAAGGTGAATTAGGTTAACTTGAGTTTAAAATATTATGGTTTATAAATTAATGATAAGTAATAGGTATATTTAATAAATATTGTGGTGCCATGGTTAAGGACTTGTTCCCCAAAGTGGAGGTGGGGGAGTTCAAATCTTCCCGCTTACAAACCTAAACACTTAAATGTTTAAATACTTTGGTGGCTTATGTAACTTAATAAGCTTTTTTTAGTGCCTAGGTTAAGTTGTTTAGAGTAGGCTTTCTAGGCTTGGTCCTTTAGATTAAGAAGCTAGCACGTTGCAATATTTGATTAGAAAATATATATATACATTTTTTGTTTTAAAAAAAATTGTGGCACATGGCACTTTGTGAGGTTATCATGTGTCTTGTTGGATCTAGGATTATGTCCTTTGCAACTATAGTCATGGCAAATCATAGTCGTTAATGTGGTTGCGATAAATGCGACTAATCGTATTTACAATGTGATCTTATGTAGTCATCTCCATTCATATATATTTTTTATCAAAACATCTTGTAACATTTTTGAAAAATCTTAGCTAGTACTTGCAATCTAACTAAGGCTTGCCTTGTAGGTTATTGTAGTCCTTTTAGGTCTAGTGGTTTGTGGGGTGGCTATTTGTTTACATTCAAACCTATCAACTAGGTACTTATGAAAGTTACTAAAGATCACATGTAGTTGAAATGGTTGAAAAAATGGTTGAAAAAATTTCGCATGGAATTTCGTATGAAATGGAGGTTTTTGTGTGATGCTATTGAAATCTACGTAACGGGTTGATGCTCTCCTCAACATAGATCTTCACAATGGGTATGCATGTGATTGTGTACACATGATGTTGTTGCTTCATTGGTGAACCACATTTTTTCCCTTCAACCTTGTTGGTTTTGTTGTCAATGCTGACACGTTTAGGTGAGGGACATTGGCAATGTTGTTGCTTGGTGCATTGGTTTTTTTTGTCACTTCTTAAAGTTGTGCATCATTATTTTGTAGGTTTTCGAGCAATTTTTGTGCTTGTAAAAAAAAAGGTCTGACCATATGGTAGCGTTGATGATGTTGAATTCGACCAAAAACCAAACCATTTGATATGGTGCTAAAATGCCACGCACAACTTTGCGAATCAAGCCTGTGGTTGTGTACATCGTCAGTTCAGCTTCAATGTCTGCATGCGGGATGTGCAAGGTGTCCATGAGTAACTTTACATTTCCTAGAATGACAAGAATCAAACAAAAATGAATGTCTATATGAAAACAAAATTTTGAAAAATGAATTTATAAATTGGATTGGTCAATAAAAAAAAGCCTGTGCCAACTCCTAAATTATCCCTGTTGCTGTGATGAGGAAGGAGAGAACCGATCTTGAACATGAAGAATGAGCAAGTGTCAGAAGTGAGTCAGAGGTGAGTCATACACTAATAATTGCAACATCAGCAGTTGTTGTATACAGAATTCGTTTTCTGCAGAGTCCACCGGGCTTGTATTTCCGTTTTAGCCTCTGAAGAAGCACCAAGTTTCAAGGGATTTTTTTTCGCAATTGCATTCTCTAGTAGGAGGAGAAAGAAGGTCTTGACAGATACGGCAAGTGTCTGATGGAGCGCAAACAGGCACCAGCAACAACAACAGTTCGAATGTAAGCAAAACTTTTAGGGTTGTTTATCAAGATTGGAAAATTTTGGGTTCCTCAATTTGTTTGCGAGGAGAAAGAATTTGTTGGAGTTCTGAAGAGTGTTCTGTGATTGGTGGAAAGAGGAGAGGAAGAGTTCAGATTTCCAGAGAAAGAAGGAGGCGCAATGTTGCGATCAAGTCGAGCATTGAGAGGATTTCTGGGTGTTATTGCATCGGTATCGGCATCATCGTTGGCCTTTGCGTCTCCTTCTATCTTTACTAATGCCAATGAAATGGGCGCCATCGCTGTCGTCTCTTCCGCTGCTTGTAAGGTAAAATTCTTATGTGTTCTCCTTCTTGGACTATTGTATGGTAATGGAACTTCTGGAGGATGAAAAGAGAGCTGAGAACTTGTTAGGGTTTTCTTGTGCAGGCAGTTCGTGGACACGGAGCGAAACGATCCATAGAGGAACATGTCGAGGTTTTTTCTTTTCTTTTCTTTTCAGACACCCATTTGGTTTTTTTGGGAAATATAGTCCTGATATGCTAGAGCATCATACTAGATTGAATTTGGATTTATTATTATTTTTTTAATTTTTTGGGTTTCATTTCTTTTCCTGTTGGAATTCTAGGTACTTTTGCCCAATTATGGAGTTGCAGGAAAGTATGCCTTAGCCCTGTACACATCAACAGTGCGGAAAAATGCTTTGGAGCTTGTTGAGGCAGACCTGCAACAAGTTTGTGGTGCTGCAGAGACCAATCTTGTGTTTGCTGATTTTCACAAGGACCCATCTGTTTTAAAAACAGTCAGGGTGAAAGCAATTGTGGACATTTTCAAGAACATCAAGTTCAATGATGTCATGGAGAACTTCCTAGGTATGGAATTGTACCTTTATCACACAAACCACTTCTTTTCTGGTCTTCATATAGCCAATTAGGGTTTAAGGACAGCACATAAGCATATGCTTGTTGTGATGTGAAAATAGGAGATGGTTTAAGGGTAAGGGTAAGTCTCTCAGTTTAGTTTTTTCTCAGCTCAACAGGCCTTTGATGCATGTATTTTGCCTATTTTAGGGACTTACAAAACAAGATTTGGAAGACATAAAGAATGCAATGAAGGGTTGTTTGAAGCCAGGCCAGACCCTTAAGATTGAGCAGAAGGTAATGTCCTCATGTGCCTAAAATACTGGCTGCATTTTCCCATCTGTACAATTGCACTTTCTGACATCTTGCTCAACTGTCTGCCTACCTATCCTGAATAACTTGAAGCAGCAAATGGGCTTTGTAGATGGCTATTCCTTTCAGACATTTTACTGCCTCATGAACCAGTTCTTAGCATGCTAGACCCTTCTATTTGTGATGAAGTTGAATGATCTGATAGAATTGATTGCTCTCTCCTTTTTTCCAAAAACCATCTTGAATTGTTCAGGAGGGTTCTTGAGTATGGAGAATGCAAGAAAAACCAAAATGGTACTGGAAGTTGTCTCTAGGAGGTAAACTCTGTCCAACAAATGAATGAGACTCTCAAAGCAAAATAGTTTCCTTTCAGGATGTGGTGGAGGTTATGGCCACAAGAAGATCAATGAAGTAAGATGCATTGGTGATGGTGAGGGGAAAGGTGCAAAGCAAAGCCTCTGTGGAATCCAAAGACAAGAACCATGACACAGGTGCACTCACAGCACAAAATGTCAATGAGAATGCGGTATACTTGGAGATGACGCAGACCAGAAGCACCTATTCTTCTCTATCACATCTCTAATTTTTGATGAACCAGATGTTTTTCTATGGGAGCGAGGGGAAATTTTTCACAGAATTCTGAGATGCGGTGATGTTGATACCAATCTGTCATAGTATCTTTTCTGTGTTCATACAAGGTATCTGAGTGGTATGCTCTCCATAATGTGCAGCAGAGAAGTTCACGATGGTTGATCCCTCTTCTTCTTTCAACCTGTGAGCCTGATGTTTTACTGGTGTGTTGCTGCAAGTGGATGTTGGTTTCAGTGTACATGAATGGAGAGGCATCTTTGGGTGGAGTTACGAATGGAGGGTGATTTTGGGATGGGGTTCTCGTAAGGAGCAAGTCACAGTTTTAAGGTGCAAGGTACTTTCACATTTTGCTTCCCATTCATTGTTTGTTTTGTCTGACCCAATTGGAAACCGTAATCTTACAGGTTTTTCTATTCTTCTTGCTTCATCCACTCTGCCTTTTCATCTTTGCCTTCTTTTGCATCAAAACTCCCAGAAACATAACCAGTTGGAGAAACCATCGATATCATGACATCCATCCGTAAATGTTATTTATGTGTGACTGATTTTCTTCTTGCTTCCTACTACCCCAATTGCTTATGTTTTTCATTGCAGGTGTTCATCTTCAGCGAACTGCTCAACCTGCAAGATTCAGTAGATTGTGAACCCATTGCTAGAATGTATTGTTTTGCTGTAATCTAGGTGCCATTTGTACTGGTTGAGAGGGATGGCAAATGGGATCAGAAACTTGGCAAGCTAGCAGTATATGTCCATATCAACATGGAAGATGCAAAGCATCTTGTACCACTTGTCACTGTCTGCCATCAGCTCCACCCAGTGCTGTCCTTATCATGATACACTTTCTTGCAGGCCATGTTTGGGCAACGGTATTTGGTCTGAAGCTTTCTTTTCCTTACTCCATGCCTTTGTCTTTGAGTGTGGGTAGATCCATTGTGCTATGGTGAGAATGTCACCAATTCTCATGATTTCATACTTTTGGCCACCTAAGTCTTAATGCATAGCTGGATGTCTAGTGCTGGAATGTGATGCATTAAATGCCTTTTTGCAAGTCTTGGAAATTCGTCCAGCTATAACACGGGATAAGGGCAAGGCTGTAGATTTTCTGCTAAGTTCACTTGGTGAGTACAACTGCAGCAGAAACCTCACAAAACAACAAACTCATATCCACACAAGGTTGGCAATGTCAAGTGCATGAATTTTAATACAAATAAGGAAGTTGGTTGTGGTGGACATGGCAGGGCTATCTGATTGCAGGGATGTATTCCCAGTCTATATTGGAGATGATCGAATAGATGAATATGCCTTCAAAGTAAGAGGCATTCTACTATATATGGTCTCATCTATCCTGGTTGCCATGTGTATTTATGTGGCTCTTGTCATCATGTCCACATTTTCATTCATGAGGGTGGGTTCTTTACTTTGTGCATTTATCAATCTTTTGGGTCTTTGTAGTAAATTAGTCTTAGTTTGGATATCATTGTAAGCTGTTGGGTTTGGTCATGTTGAAGACCTCTTGGCTGTTATGGGGCCTAAGAAAGGATGCTAAATGGCAGCTTGTGATTGCTCAGAGACAGGTCTAAGAGCTGCAAAGCAAGTACCACAGCAGCTTTCACCTCAGCAGGCAAAGCATTTGGAGGAAACAACCAGTGATGCATATGTGTTGAGTGCAGTTTTTCTTTTGTGAGAAATGTATCCCTCAGTGAAGATGATCTGAAGAATGCTGACACATTTGATGTTTCAATGAGCTCATCTCCCTCCATAGTCAAACTTATTCCAGTATGCATTCATTGACTTCATCAAATCTACATGGGTTCCAAACAAGGAAGTCTCATAAAGTTCTTTTGAAATTTCAACCCAAAAATTCAGAAGACAACACAACAAAATCTAGGTGGTTTGAAAACTTGGAAATTCCACAGTACAAGAGTGATGTGTGGGAAAGATGTATCTTAAACTTTGACTCTGCACATGGAACTACTCCATGTCCCTTACAGCTTGCTTGGACACTCCTCTAACAACATGGGCTTCTTCTCTTTACTTATAAAAATTATATTTGAACTGCTAGTATAGTCCAAGATCTGCATGCACAAGAATTAGACTCTACAGACTTTTGAACCACTGTACTGGAGTCCAAAATATCTGCATGTTTGAGTGTCAGAGCTGATCTTGCGTGCCTTTTGGGCAAGTACTTCCCTTTCCCCCTTTGTGTTTCATGACTTTTTATTCCCCACCCAAATAACTTCTTGGCCAGGCTTCCTCCCCATACTGAAGGAGGGAAACTGATCTGAGCTCATTGGCAACAACAGGGTCTACCACTCGGCGTGAATAGTCCCATAGAGCTTTTAGTGGCTAATCATATTTGGTTTACAGCCATGCAGTGCAATATTTCCCATGGGTGCAAGCTTTGGATCAAGATTGTACCAGCTAGTGTTGGTCTGGTATAGAGGCTGGCATAGAGGCCTGCATCTGGTATCAATAATGGTAGCAAGGACCCAACAAGACTGGTATGACTTGAGGCAACACCAGCCTGGTAAGGACCTGACATAATACCAGTTTTAAGATCAGGGATATACCAGTGTTGGGTGGTTTTTAGAACGAGGGATAGATATAACATGTAAATTATCAAACTGGGTATACATCCACTTACCTATTGATTCTCAAAATCTTCAAAAAATTGGTTTTGCTATATAACCCTCGATTCTCCAAAAATACGAAACAGTCAAAGAATCATCTAGAGAACTGTCAACTGGTTCTTTGATGGTTCTTTCATGAAAACCATTGGTTTTGTAAGGGTTTTGAAATAACCAGAACCAACAGTGTAATTTATTCATAAATCATTCAAAGAACCAGAACTGATGGTTCTTTTAAAAATTCAAAGAATTGCACCACACAAGCATATCTCTATCTCATACAAGTTAAAAACAGTCTTGAACCCAATACCAGGACCAGGCTAGATTGTTCAAAAGTCGATATCAAACAAACACTGGTATAAACATGAACCTCAAATGAGTTAGCTGGTACTATGGTGTTGGCCAAGGCTTGATAATCATGTGTGAGAATTGTGTGTACACATAAGAGGGGGCTCACCATTTGGGCCTTTGGAACACAAAAGTAGTATTGAGCTTTCTCACATCTTTATTGCATGTGTGATGACACTGAAATCAAGGAAGAAAAGGCTTCAGATGCATGACAAAGTAATTTTTTTTTTCCTTCATGTGTAGATGGGAAATGCATGAAAGCCTCCCACAAATATATATACATTGAAAGACGAATTAGGAAACCAACTTGTACTTAGCAGGTGGACCTAAACTGACTAACTCACTTGCAATTGTGCAAAATACACTTTTGTTGTGAGCCCTTTTCCAGCTCAAGTGTATGCATGAAATAGATGTGTTAGTTAGCTTTGGCCAAAAAATAGAAAACCTCACTTTTGCTGGGGAATGTGCATGGCACCATTACAGAAAAAGGGAACTGTAAAAGGGAGGACAATGGAACATACCTTTGTCACCCACCAAGTTTTATTAATAGGGTAGCAGATTCAAGCAAGGAATTGACATGTAATGTGGTGATGATCGTGGACAACTTGGAGATGCTTGATTGTAAAAGCAAGTGCTCTTTTTTCATCTAGATGTTTTAGACCAGGTTCATTGGCAATAGTGTAATGGTCTGCAAATATTAATTTGGATGAAGTTTAACCCCTAAAACATTAGGGCTGACCAATTTGATCTGCTAAATTGGTCTGCTTTTGAGTGTATTGTTGTGTTTCCCTGACATTTAGGGGTTAAGCTTAAATAATATGTAACAAAATTTGGACATGTAAAATATGCAAAAAAAACTATGCTCTATTAAATTGTTCTTAAAAAAGGTATGATTGGCTATGATGGCCTAGTCACAATGATTGGCCACTGTGGTGACATTTAACTTGTTGTTTAAGATGTTTATTGGTGGAGATGAGCAAATAACTTGCACACTATTTTGGATGTTATAAATATTTGCAGAGGCTCACATATTGGATGTGCATAGATATGTTGTTACAAAGGTCAATTAATCAATGAAATGATGTTTTGAACCATCTATAGGTTACATTTTTTTTGAGCTTTTGTTACCGTCATTCCACACTTACATTGAGCAAAGAATTTGGTTTATATTTTACTCATTTAACTGTGAACTAGAAAAACTATATTAACATCATTAAATGTTGAGTATTATTTAATCCGTAGACCCGACAATGTGTCATTGATTGCTCAAACGTCAATTGTAGGTCCCACCACCGGATATGGTCGGTTGGTCACAAGTTTGAGAATAGTGGCCCCGCACCTAACAATGCTTATATTTCAGTAGGCCAGCCTTGACACATGAAACACCCAACATATGAGCTCTCCAAGCAACCAGCTATGCAAGAAACTTGGCATTTCTCCCAAGCAAGCAAGAATGTGTAAATTGCTGGTTGACAACACTTAAATTGAAAGATGCACAATTTGTAAACACCTACAGAACAATCTGTTACAAACAAACACTTCTTGTTATAAACAAGCCTATCTTGATCTGTTTCCACCTGGAAAGGCAGTCAACTGTCTGAAAGGGGTGCTCATTAAACAGGGTTTCAAGTTTGAGGCTTTGAAGCTTGAACTTTCATTTATATGTCACACTTGTGTTGGGTCAGGGGGTTATTAGAAATGCCACTAAATGACCAGCAGTTTTCAAAGTGGTATGTATGGAATTCTCAGAAAATCAAGGACCAATCCTGATATATAACCCAAGTTATGGAAAAATAAAATAAAATTTGATATATGAGAGTGACTCTCAAGGTATTTAAGAACTTGTCAAATACCCTTCTATAAAACTGTCAATTTCTTTCATAAACCCACTGGTTCCTTAAGGGTTTTTGAAAAAGCTAGAACTTGGGGCTCTTTAATTCTGAGATCTTTAAATTAATAAAATAAAATAAAAACAACAACAACAAGAATAGAGCCAGAGGTTTTTTTCCAAATATTTTCAGAAAAAAATTTAAAAAAAAAAACTTGAACCATAGGTTTTTCTTAAAATCAAATAACGGCCCAACACCCATTCACACTTTCCTCTTGCTTCAAGTGCCATCAAAAAGCGTTGATGAAATAATTAGGCCAGTCCTCCAAGGGCGAAGCCTTTGGTTTTTAAGGGTAGGCTAAAGCCCAAGGCCAAGCGCATTACTGAAATAAGGGAGACGTAAGGTGAGAAGTGAGCACAAGCCTGATTGTGGTAATGATCTTGCCCCTGTGCTTCATGTGGTGTACAATTTGATGCAACTTGTAAAGCAGGCGACTTTGTGTTTTTCATAAATCATGTTGTGAAAACAAAATGCCCACTTGGGGGCAGAAGGATAATATAACACGTCCTCCAATTACAATATATGAATTATAAGAGTTTTTTAGAGAATAGAGAAATTTGTAAAGTGAAGAAAACAAAATATGAGTACACTGAGTTTTGGTCAGATTTAAAATAATAATAATAATAATAATAATAAAATACATTGCATTTAAACTAGAAGTGAAGACATGGTGAAACTTATTGGATACTTTGATATTAGGTTGAACAACCCTGATTTAATTATAAAATTCACATAATTATTTCAAGCATTGTGCATTACATATTTTGATATCAAGTTTCAGCACTGATTTAATATAAAAATTCACTTTTTGAATAAGAAAGTTTGCAATTGAAATAGGTGTAGGAGGATGAAAGAAGGACCAAAAAGCAAAGGTCACTTTACAAATTTTGCGAATATCAACTTCCTCTAAACAAGCACCCACAATGAAAATATTAAATGTTTCTGACCCCTTTAAATGGCAGACCTTGGTATATGGACTTTTCTAACATGTAAGTTGCCAATTGAGCAATTTAACAAATCACATTATTAAGGTACCATTGGACTAATGCTTGTAGTGTTACACTAATATTACACTAACTTGCACAAGAAGCATTACTGAACAATACTAGGAACCATAAAAATAGAGTGGGTTTTTTTTAGTCTTGCAAAAGGAAAACATATATTATGTGTACCCTATTTTTAAAATGAAATTTCACTCAACCAAGTCAATTTTTAAATTTTTCATTTGTATAATTGGTTGGTGTGAAATAAAAAACCATGGAGAAATTTTTTTCTGTTATTTGAGGGACCTGATTATAGGCAATAGCTAGCTCCCACTATGGAGTTTTAAAGCTGAAGAACCCACTCAAGGAGGGTTATCTGAAAGATTGCATCTCAACCATTGATTTAAGTCAATCTCAGCTGTCTCATGAGGGTTAGGGTGAACCAGCAGCTACATGGGTACCTTCACCTTCTCCAGTGAGGCCATATTTAACCTAGGAAAGGTTAAAATTGGAGTTAGAGACCCCTGATTTTTGCCTTAAGATGAGATACTTATAATATTTAGAAACAAATAAATAAGATTTTGTGGTTTCTAGTTTTTACCAATGTTGGGTGGTTCTTTGATTTTGTTATAGCCTTTGGTTTGGGGTTTGGTTTTTGAAATTATCCAATTTAGATAGGCAGCTTTTCCGCGAGACTGGCAAAGGTCAAGGTAGGTTCTTTTACCGGTTCTTTGATTTTTTGAGAACCACAGTTATGGTCAAAATGATTCTTTGATTTTTGAGTAGCTCCTCTCACAAGTCCATACAAGCCCATCTATACTTAGCCCAACAGACAAAGATTCTTCTACCCACAAAGAAAAGATAGTTAGTCAAACAAAACCCCCAATCTAGCCCCCAAATCTGGGAAGAATTTGGAGAAGAAATCGAAGAAGATTTTTGTTGACTCTATATCATTCACTAGATGCCCTACAATCAACCAAAGTTCATTTTTTATTTTTTATTTTTTTCTTCCAACTTTTTGGTGTAGCCCATGTGGTAATAATCCATAAGATGATTTAGCCAAATTTGGCTATAAATAAAATATGATAGTAAAAAAAATTTAAGCATCTTATTACAAATGTTGATGTAGAATTTAGTGATTTTTTGGTGTTGCCCGTATTGGTTATAATTTGAAATAAACCCCATCAATCCATTCCTTTTACTTTTAACTTTCCACCCATCACCACTTTCAACTGGAAGAAAAGAGCATCCAAAAATAATCATAATTATCTTGGCCAATAATCCATAAAGTAGGCAATTTAGGGGGTTCCTAGCCTAAGTTGGGCATGAGTGACAAAATGGTTGATGCAGGTGTGATGAAGGAAAATAATAGTGAGTCAAATTGGAAACCCATTGAAATTAGTAGTTGTTTGTGTTTGATCTTGTGTCTTTTGTTTCCTTTGGCAATGGTGGTGAGGCCTTATGTTTGTGTTTGTGATTTGGAACAACCATAGTGAGATGATTGATTTGTGATTTGGAGCAATCTGGATGAAACTCTACATTTGCAATTTGGAGCAATGGTGGTGAGGTTTGTGTTTTAGTTGTGATTTGAAACAACAATGGTAAGGTTTTGTGTTTTTGCAATATGTGTGTCCCAATTTTGTGTTGTTTAAATTTTGTGTGTTAACTTATGGTAGAAATGTGTGTGTGCACGCGAAGGTTTTTAGAAAGAGATAATGAAATGAATTTCATTTCCAAAATTACATAATTAAAATTCACACATCTATAATTTATAAAATTAATTAATTATATTATTATTCTTAATTTCCAATTTTGCAAGCATTACATTAGTTCCAATTTCACATGTACATTAGGTATGTTTTACTTTTCAATAATTTAAAATATAAAGTTTAGTTTGATTTTCCATTTTCACATGTCAATTTGTTATATTTTAGGTGTTGTTTCTTATTTTTATTTTTATATGTAGCATTACAAACAAACAATGACAACATGAATCATAATTGCTGATTATGAAAAATAAATAAACTCAAAATATCTATGACTATTTTTAATCACAAGGGAAATGTCATATTCTACATCAAATTCTATGAATGTTTTTATTCACATTGGAAATGTCATAGTCCATGTCAAAATGTTTATGAATTTTTTAATCACTTCCATAATCCACATATGTATTGAATATTCCACATATACTTTTGCATGTCCAATTTGATCATAATCTCATTTGAGATTAATCATACTAGACACACCTACTTTTTTTAATATTGAAAATAGACATAATAGTCAATATGGACAAGTATGGTTGATTCCATAGTCATTGTAGTCAAAATGTGGGGGAGCATAAAGCCATGTTTTTGTAATAGTGGTAACAATGGTGTTAGATTACAACAAATAAATTGAAAGTTACATGGTTCATTTACATGATTTGAATTCTTGCTCAATGAATGACCCTGAACATTTTGGTTGCAAAATTATTGTTGCTTAACATGAGCCCAAAATGTTTTTGTCAATTTCTACAGTTCTTTTGGATTCCATGAATTGTGCAAATGATGGAAGAGACTTGTTGAAAGTATGACAACATGCAAACTTATTGCATTAAAAAAAGGGGTTGCAACATAATAAACAATGAACATTGAAAGAATAAAGCAATAACAGCTTCTACAATTGAGAATCCATCTTTGAGACAAAAAAGAACACAACAAAGACTCAAGAGGAATGATAGAAAAGACCTTTTGCAAAGGAGTTCACTCACATATGCCTCAAGCTTAAAAAATTTGAGACTTAAAAAAATCATCACATGACCTCGCGAGCTTCTAGGTCAAGGTTATCATTTTGGATGATGTGATAACAATATGCTTATTTTGTTCTACTTAGCACTTAAAGGATGGGAAGCCTATGTTATATTCCTAAATATTAACTTTTAGTCTAGTCCCTACCATGAGGCAACACCATAATCAATGTTTGGTTCAAGGGTTTGATAAATTTGACCTAGGAGTAAAATTCCTCATTATTCAAAAATACCAAACTAAATGTTGTCATTTAAATTTTAATCCACCTCAAATGATTAAAAAAATTAAAATCAACAACTAAATAACCCTTGAAATATCATCAAAACATGAATAATTTTCTAGTGTGGATTCTAAAACAATTTCAGTAACATTGTTTTTCAGCTTTGTCTCTAGGACTTTAAAGACCTATTCAAGCCATATATCTAAACAATATATAAATATTAAGCAACTTGAGGACATTTGAATTTTTTTATGGGTGAACATTTGTAATTTGTTGACTACATATATTACAAACTATTGGTAGAAATTGGTGTAATCAATAGGTTCACATTTGTTAATTAGACCAAAGTTATTTATGAAAATTGGGTTTTAAAATATTTTTTTCATTTCGTGAGACATTGATGTAATCAATACAACTTTTCTTAACTTTTGGTCAAGTTCTCTTCATTAAAAGTGTGTGCATAAAGTTATTGAAATACAATGACTAGATATATACAACAACATTAATTTTACGTTAAAATGAAACAAATCTTTTGTATGAAATAGTAACAAAGTTGCAAAGTGTGTGTTGTTTTAAAGAATGTCATCCTATATTTCATTATTTCGTTACTTCATTCAAAACTTTTTGAAAGTAGTTCAGGCTTGCTATTAATTTAAATAGTGGACAATTGGTTAGATCCATGAAATGTCTTTTCAAAGGACTAGAAATACACATCACCAAATATGATTACAACAAAGGGTGAGCACATGCTAAAGTGACTCCCTATGTGACAAAACATTTATCACCCAAAGTCCATTCTTTCATATTTTTTGTGCCTCAGAAAGACTTAAAAATTGAACAACATTCAATCCATTCAATTCAAGTAATTGTTTTATCTATTATTTAGGCCCAACTAAAGATTTTTTTTATATACATGTATGCACAAACCCAACATAAAATGAATATTTTCCATATTGACATGGACTTATGAAAAGACCCATATTTTTAACACTAACAAAAAAGATTATAAATTCCATTATAAATAACTTACAATTAACATTTTACAATATTTATAAAATTCAATTTTATTTGAGTCCCAAAAATCATAATATCAATCATTGGATCATTTTGATGTCCATATAAAAAACCTAATGTCAAAATGCAAAATCCAGTCAATTCACAATATAAGTCCATAGATATTTTACTTTTGTATGTTACACAGAATAAATAGTTGTCATATGCATACTCAAGTTAATAATCTCAAAGTAAATCCCTATTGAATTTTTTTGACATGTATAATACAAATTAACCATTGCATTTATACTCATATGATAAAAACTATCAATGTGATGCCAATAATAAGACACCTTAGCTTGCATCAACCCCAAAATATCATTTAATCATGTTGAACATATGAATAATTTGGATTTAGATTTGAGAATGATTTTTGTCTATCTTTATATATTTGTGTGCGTGTGTGTGTAATAAATTAAATTATTGAATCAATGAAGCTGAATAAAATTGTGAAAATAATATTCATTTAAGATTAAAATATGTTGAATTTGCATTAGTATTGCAACATATGAAAATAAACTCATATTTACAATTTACATTGTAAATGACCTTATGCTAAAGGATAGATATTAATTAGGTATACTTGACATATGTATGTCAGTTTTTACAAGTGTATGTGTGTCATGCTCATGTTCACAATGCTTACATTCATATTTTGCCATGCCTTCCAAATGATCACATGTCATAATGTCACACATTTATAGTTTCACACACTTGGACATTTGGAAAAATGTTTCAAAATTTTAGCAATGTAGCAAGGTACTATTTACTCTCCATTCATGTACCATAATGTTGAAAATTTTGAAGTTAAATTTTTGAAGGAGCAATGTGGCCTCAATCATGATTTGTCACATCCAAATCTCCTCCCCCTCCCCACCCATACACAAGAAAAAAATATTGTAACAATGTAGGATGGGATTTTGGTGATCGTCATTGTGAAAATTCTAAAGCCATTCCAGATTACAATTCATCATAGATCAAATTTCATTTTAGAATCACTTTTTGTTGTTTTTTTTGTAACTTTTCAATGTTTTTGTATGTTTGTATCTTGTTGCTTATCTTCCACCCTTTCAATGTTTTTTCCTTGGGTCTATTTGTATTTTGTTGTGAACATATTTAATGAATCAGACTTTTGTTCACAAGAATTAAAAAATATTAATGAAAAAAAATGATATATAATGAAATTTATAGAATTTATCTTTTGAAAAGACAAAATTGATTACAACAAAATTATTATGTACACAAAAAAAATTTAATCATTGTCATTGGTCATGCAAAGTAACGTGGAACCCAAATGGATAAATATAAAGTGAAAGTCAATTTAAGTCTCACCAACTAGGGCAATCACGATTATGGTTGACTAATTAAAAAAACAATGAACAACAATCTTTTTTGAATTAATGCATTCTTCTCCTAAGGACCTAAAATATGTGCATATTGTCATGTCCAAAGCAATTTATTAATGAATCCACTAAATTTGATTGTTGTAAATATACATCCAAAATTTATAGTTCAAAAAGTTTAATAATTCCTACTTTTAGTCACATATTTATTTTTATTTGAAACAAATTATTATTTATTTATGTACATTGTCATGGAAACAACAAATATAGTTCATGAAGGAAACTCAAAGTCACTAAATTATTTTGCACATTTGTGCATTAAGACCAAAATCTTGTCTAAGTGCAAGCATGGCAAAATAGATAGCTCATTTATCCTTGTCACAAAAAAAATTTAAATAACCATTAAATAACTCTGATGTATTGAAAATAAAAAATATCTTATTATTGAAGAATCCCATATTGAAATATCTCTTTTACAAGATGGGTTGTAAATAAATGAAATATTGATTCAAAAAATTATTCAAGTTAATGGAGGCTTAAAAACTACTTATGTCTTATCAATTTATGCATATTATAATCATAATATGTCAAACTTCTAATTTAATTTCGTAACTTTGAACACTATATTGACCAATTAGTTTGAAACTTACTTGTAAATTATTTTGATCATATTAATTTTTATCAAACTTTGTGTTCAACTTACCTCAATAGAGAAACTAATGATTTCATATTTTTATTTGTAACTTTTTAAAATCTGTTTTATTATTTATATTAAAAAATTTCATTTTAAAATTAGATTTTGGGCAAACTTTTTTAATTTGTGGGTTGACCATGCTTTCACTTGTCTACAACAAGTACTTTTGAAACCAAGTGTGGTTTTCTCTTGTGCCCTTGGTGACACAAATAATGCATAGAAAAAAAAAGTGATATATATTAGACAAAACATCATTTGAAAAGTTTTCTTTGGTTGTAACTTGTTCACACCAAGCTCACAATCAACAGACAAGAAGGCATGAAAATTCCAGATAATGTAATTCCTCATTTCGTATTTACAAGTATGCAAGGAACATCCAATCAGTGAAAAAAAATTCAATATAAATACCAACATGAAGATTGCTACCATAACATAAGTTCCATTTCTCTAAAAAGATAAGATTTCATTATTTGGATAATATGGTTGCTAATTCCACATATACATAACTTCCAAGGTCCAACCCCTCTACATGTTCTAATCAAACTTATTTCCCTAAATTGACATGAATGAATATATGATTGTGTAGACTTTGTCTTCTTGGTTTACAAACTTACATTTCAATGTTAGTTCTCTTGAGTGGAGTTCAGTTTATTGATTAAAAAGGAAATGGTCAAGGTGCATTAGAAAAGCAATATTTTGAAACTAAAATGAAAGAGATATGTAGATAGATACGTATCTCACATTGTCACGTGAGGACTCTTCTTTTGCAACCATTCATGCATTGGTTTTTGTACTTATCAAAAGGTTTTGTTCTATTGAGACAAAAGCAAAAGCCTCACACTTGGAACAATAAAATGCCCCAAACCTGGAAAATCCCACTTTCTGAAGAACACGGAAAAAGAATTCCTTGAGTAACTCGAGCGCCTTTAGTGGAGGACCCACATCTTAGGATGTGCATTTAAGAATTCCTTGAGTAACTTGAGCACCTTTAGAGGAGGACCCACATATCTTAGTCGTGCATTTTACGCGAGATAGGGTTGTCAAAAACGTGTCAACGTGTATGCTCACACTTTCTCCCATTTTGCTCCTTCTTCATCACAAATTGGAAAGAGAAAGTCTCGCAATGGTCCACCCCAACGAGGGATTGGAGACAACCAGTAAGTAAGTAGTTGCAAACTTGTCATCTCATCCAAATGCTTGTTTCAAGTACTAAGGAATAATAAAAATAAGCACAAAACCCAAATACCCATTCCAAGTGGCCGGATTTCCTTCACCAAAATCCCATTCCATCATATTCTCTCCACATGTGTAGGGTCACAAACCAAGGTAATAATAAGTGGTCCCTACTCTAGGGTTTCTGGTTTAGGCCTATTTTTTCATGATGGTAGTAGGGGTCACAAATTGTAGTAGTGGGCCCCCCAATCACCTTTGTTTTCCTCAGGATAACATTTAATTTCACTATAAATGAGGCTACATATAAAATGTTTATGGCATGGAACAGGACACGAATCCATGGGCTTCCAAAAATACCAGACTGGAAAAAAACAAAACAAAATCTAACAGACTAATTATCCTAGACTTTCTGACATCTCTTGTTGGCCTCGCCTACCAAGGCAAGGATATTGTGTCTAGATTCATTGCAGAGTATAGTAGCTTAAGGGATTTTGGTCCCTAGGTAATAATAGGTCTATTTTTATATGAGGATTTTTGAAAGATGATATTTGGCTTGTGTTGAAACTTGAGATTAGTTCGAGAGTTATAATATATTGAAGGATTTTGGTTTCTTTTAGACAATTTTTTCAAGATTATATTTTTGCATGGTGAAATATTTGAGTTTTCATAATTCTTCTTTTGCATTAAGATACTTTTAAATGTAAATGGCAAGGCCACAGTGTGACACACCCCTTTTTTTATTGGCCTCACCTACCAAGGCAAGGATGTTGTGTTTTGATTCATTATAGAGTATAGTAGCTTAAGGGATTTTGGCCCCTAGGGAATAGGTCTATTTTTATAGGAGGGATTTTTGAAAGATGATATTTTGGCTTGTGTTGAAACTTGAGATTAGTTCTTATAGAGTTATAATATCTTGAAGGGTTTTGGTGTCTTTTAGAGGGTTTTTTGAAGATTATATTTTTGCATGATGAAATATTTTAGTTTCCTTAGTTCTTCATTTGCCTTCAGATATATGGCAAGGCCACAGTGTGACACACCCCTTGTTTTTTATTTTTGTATGAATCTTATAGGTTTGTCTCCCAGATCTTTTCCAGCCAACTGGGACCGGCCGTTTCAAGCGGCCCACCCTACGATTCTTTCGCCAAAGCAATCTACTGATGAGCGTCATTCCCTTTTACCCCCTTCCCCCTTATTTTAGAGGCTACCGCACCACCTGCTGCCATTATTATGACGGGTGGGTGGGTGGGTGGGTAGGTGGGTGACTAATTACTCGTCTAGTGGGTTCTGAGTGTCATCAACCATGGCCGTAAAGGTCCGTACCTGCCAAATACGAGGCAAGTTTTCAGGAACTCTTAATTAAATGGCAGAATCGGCAGCCCGGGCTGACCTAGTCAATTTTCGTACCTACCACAAATGACCTACCTGCCAGAAATAGTTTATAACTAGTATCCTACTTTACAATCTACCTAAGGACCTATATTATAAGGGACCTCCAAAGCATGGCGGCAAATTCACCCGATCTGCTGCACCCTACCTACATTTTTGTGTAGGGTACGGACCAACAATGGGGCTGTTTCAAATCATGGGCCTTATGCAAGATAGAGCCCTCTGCAACCAGATGTTGCTCCGTTGGGGTAGGTCCAGCCTCGTCCTGTCAGGACCCAGACATCCTTAACCTAGCAGAACTGGGCCCCTAGGGCCCCTTGTATAGTACATTAAAGCAAGGGATCTTTACCGAGACTCCTCTGCTTGAGTTATTGGCAGGTAGAATCTGCACTTTTCTGCTAATTCTGCACGTACGGCTTTACCGATTAAAAGCAGAGAATAGCCGGATTCTGCAGGGTTTCCCTGGCCAATTCTGCAAGGTACAACTTCGTTGGGGCCGCCACCTTGGTAAGGGCACACCTGGCAGAATAGGCTCTAGAGGGCCCATTTTTCAGGACGTAACTGGTTTGGGTGTACTATTAAGGCACTTTTTGAGCCCTTTTTTCCATAGGTGGGACAACCAGCCACCTACTAATTCCCAATTCAGTGCAGCCAGTTTCACGTGTAACCTCAATCTGGGTTGCAGAATGTGCATGAAATATGAATCAACGGTCTGGAAAACCAGTTACGCTTTGGAACAGGCCGTGCTAGAACCTGTTACCACCCAACGCAACAACGGCTCACCGTACCATGCTCACCACGATTCTAGGTGGAAGGGACCCTCCAGGCAGGCCCATTCCAAAGTACATAAAGGCACAGCCAGAAAGGCAATTCCCCCCCTTCTCTCATTCAGGGATAAAAAGGGGTGGAAAAGGGCAGCAGCAAAGATTAAATAGAAAGACTATAAGTAGCACAAGCAAGTGAACTGTATGTGTACTACAATTCAGGGTCACACTTTTAGGGTATAATTGCACACGCCATTATTGTGCAAATTCCACCTTTTTTCTTCTGGATGGGTTCTTTTTGACAGAATCCATGTTATTGATGTCAATACTAAAGTAGAACGAGAGGAAATGGAAGAGCCGAGAGGGCAAGGATGATGTAAACCTGCCAAACTTTATTGCAAGAAAATTCCAATACAACAACAAAGGGGTGTGTCATGCTGTGACCTTGCCATTTACATAAAAAAGTATCTTAATGCAAAAGAAGAATTATGGGAACTCAAATATTTTATTATGCAAAAATATAATCTTCAAAAAATCCTCTAAAAAAGAAACCAAAATCCTTCAAGATATCATAACTTGATAAGTAATCTCAAGTTTCAACACAAGCCAAAATATCATCTTTCCAAAATCCTCATATAAAAGTAGACCTCTTACCTGGGGGCCAAATTCCACTAAGCCACTATACACTAGAATGAATCTAAACACAATATCCTTGCCTTGGTAGGTAAGGTGAATAAAGAAAGGAAGTATGTCCTTGCAGATTAGCTGACATCCACTATTCATCCATCTTGATGTGCTGGTGGGCAGTTCTCAACGTTGTAACCTTATTGTCCTTTCAACTAGGTCTACTTTGGTGTTGGTTGGGTATATAGCGGTGTTGTGCGGTTCTTGACTTTAGGATATAACCTTTGATTTCGGTTCTGCACCCACCACAGAGGGACGATTCTGGGTATTAGAAATTTGAAGAACCTGAGGTTGGATCAGGTTCCAGGTATTTCATCAATCAATAGATTGGTTCCGGTTCCAGTTGGGTTATTAGAAACCAAAAGAGTCATCCGGTTAATTATAGGTTCTAAAATATTTGATGGTTCTAGATCCAGTTTTTGTTCATTTTGATGTTTATCCCGGTTCCCGGTTATGTTTAGGTAGATCGATTAATGGATAGGTTAGTGGTTAGGTTGGGATAGGTTCCGGTTAATATAGGATTAGGCTCCAATTTGAGTGTGGTATCCGGTTGACAATACACCAATTTAATTGGCATGGAATATGGCTTTTGTGAGTTCTTATTGTAAGATTGTGACTAAATGGATATATATAAGTAAATTACACTATAAAAAAATCAATGTTCTAATCAAAGATGTCATTCTACTGCAGCAGTCATACAATGAAAACTAGCATCCAAAGTGTAACATAATTGTCACAAAAGAAGAATCGTTCACCCCATAGCACAATACAAAACGTTGGGGGTCAATGTACTAAAGAGTAGGCAAAAACAACCCATTAAACACTCTTTAAAACTAAGAACCTTTCTACTTACAAAATAGGACTACCCTTTTTTTTTAAACCAAAAGGTCCAAGTTCCAAGCTTATGATCCTAGAAACCAAAAAGTGCTAAAACACAACAAAATTGAAGAAATAACATGTTTTCCATTTCATAAAAACCATGAAACTTTACAATGTCTTTTCCCTTTCCTTCCTCTCATAACTCTTATGCTTGCTATCTCTCTTTAATAAATCAATAGAAACATACAAATAATCAGCATTAAAACCCCCTTCAAGTCATCAAAATGTATTTTTATATTCCTTGCAAAATGGTTATAATTGCCTAACTATCTAACAAATTGACTTGTGACAAATCAATTACATTATGTTATCATAATGATATGTTGCCGTACCAATTTGCTTACCTTATTATCTCAATTTGTTTATAAATATTGACTTACTTCTCTACTTACTACTTTATATCCTTTTTTTAACAAAGTTTAGGATGGCTTGAATTTATTTATAAAGGAATGATTAAAACATTGTTTATTGCATAAAAAGCCCATGTTATGGCATTACAACTCTTTGGCTTCCAAAAGTCTTTTTGTTTTACCAACATTGACCATAATGCCTCATTTGTTACAATTGTGGTCAACACATTTGCATTTGCTATAGTACTATGACTACTATTAACATAACCAATAGAAGTTGATGCGGAGGTAGGACCACAAAAATTTGAGTCATTTGGATCATCCATGATGTCACCAAATTGTTGTTCAACATAAATATCAACCACAACATGAACTTGGGGGACTATTTCATTTTGCAAATCTTTTGTTTCCTACAAAGCCAATAAAAACCAAAAACCAACAACATTAAGAGAATGCATAAACAAAGACTAATAAACAAAAAAACAAACAAACAAAGGTTTGGCAAGAATACATACCTAAATGTAACAAGGTGATGGAGCATGAACAATAGAGCGTTTTAGTAAAACACTTAAGCAAAGTGCGAAGTGCAAAGAGTAAATCACGAAGACCAAAACGTCAAGCTCAAAAAACAAATCACAAAAGCCAAAACATGAAGTTGAAAGAATAGATCACAAAAAATAAATCACAAAAAACAAATTACAAAAAGCAGAACATGGAGTGTGAAAGTAGAATGTGAAATGCAAAAAGTAGAGCATGAAGCATGGTTTAGAATATGAAGCATTTCAATAAAGTGATATCGTGAAACACAAACAACGAAATGGAAACGAACAACAAAGTGCAAAGATCGAAGAACAAAGTGGGAGGCACAAAACACAAACATCAAAGTGGGAAGCTTGAACAATAAGTTACAAAACACGAACTAAACAACAAACACAAACAACAAAGTGCAAATACCAAAACAAGAACACAAATAACTAAAGGCAAACAAATAATGCAAACAACAAATTTACAAAGAATTATCATTAAAGTGCAATGGAGATGAACATCCAAACACAAGCGCACGCAATGGAGATGAAGACTAAAGCACAAAGTGCTAGAGATGAATTGCAAATTGGCACAAACATTGGAACATAAAGAAACTTTGATGGAGACCAAAAAAAAAAAAAAACCTTAAGGCCCTAATTCCTTAAATTAAAAAAAAAAAGAATGCAAAAAAAGAAGAATACAAGAAAAGAGCAAATTGAAACAA
>Ga0116227_10005057_pt1 | contig 28208 bp, 17 predicted proteins | sample S1TSphgellanicum_FD_89693 | JGI IMG/M metagenome (GOLD analysis project Ga0116227, IMG submission 89693) | Host-associated microbial communities from peat moss isolated from Minnesota, USA - S1T2_Fb - Sphagnum magellanicum MG | ecosystem: Host-associated > Plants > Peat moss > Unclassified...
ATGCCCAATCTTGCACACACCACACAGCTTAGAAAACAAGTCGGCCATGCATTTCCATGCAACAATGATGGGGCGCCGTCACCACAAAATGGTTGATGCAATTATGCCTAAAATCCAGGATTAAATCAGATTGCACAATAAGTAGACAGCCCCCCCTTTTCACATTACAAGGGGATGACGTTTATATTAAGTTAGTTTGTCCTTGAAAATAGGGTGGTTGGCAGATGGCTAACCATTATTTAAAAATTTGTGAAGGAAATTTGGACAAGTTCTTTATTTTGTAAGAAATGATGAAGTGCCCTTGTGGCTAATGGGTGAGGAGCTTTGTTGGTTTTTAATTATATCTTGTGGTCCTATTGGAGTTGTAGAAAGTTTTGTGGGGAAAAATGATATTTTGTAGTTATTAGAATATGAAAGAAGGATATTCCAAGAATAAATGGGACATGATGAATTTTTTTTGAGGTTTTCCTTTTTTTTTTTTTACTTGCAAATAAATGTAGCTAATTTTTTTAATGTAGAAGATTGAATCTTTCACATTTTTGTTTCTTGTATATTTTCGTTGGCAAGTAATCATTGGACAATAATGATAACAACATGAAAGGTAATTATAGTAGCTAGTGGAAGGCATCTAGTTCAGATGGTGAAAGTAATTTGTCATTTCTAAAGCAACCTACATTAAAGTTGAACCCAAAGTAAGAAGGTAGTTACATTCCTATCACATCATTGACATTTTGAATTGTTTGATTGGCTTCAAAAATCTTGTTTATTCTTTGGAAAACATTATTGCTTAGTGGAAGGTATTCCCAAGGTAAAAAAATTATTGCATTTTTTATTGTTCTTATGCTTAGTAGCCCTTTCCTTGTGTGGATTTTGAACTATTGGGTCCACAAATATATAAATTATTTTACTTTTCCAATGGTTCATCATAATTTTTGACATTTTTCAAGGTGCAAATGAAATAACATGAACCATACCTGCTTACTTAAATGATTGCTTTTGAGTGAATATATTTTTAAATATTCTTCAAAAAATCTTCAATTTTTTCTTCAAAAAATTTTAATTAAAAAAAATATTATTATGTCAAGGTTTATGTAAAAGATTTCAAAATATGTGTAATTTTCAAAAAAATTAAAATTTATTTATAAATCCTTTTAATGTTAAAAAAACACACGGTACAATGTTTAATGATTTTTTTAATAACTTTTTATTCATCTGATTTTTTATAGATTAATTCACATGTTCCAATGATATATTATGAACCTTGCCATATTAAAAAAATCTTATATTTTCAACACCAAATTAAATCAATGCTTTTAATTGTGAAAAATTAAACACATGTTACACTTGCTATGGTTCATATTAGTGTGATTACACCCATCATGCAAGGTTTTTTTTCTTGCCTAAAAGTGTAGGCATATCAATGGCAACTAAAAATTATAAGTTATAAAAATTTATTTCAATTTACACTTTGTTAACACCACAATAATGACCACCACGAATTATTTTTTTGCTCAAATCATGTAATTGTACAATTAGTCACCATAATTTGTTGCATAGGAAATTTGATTCAAGTTAACATAAATCCTTGTGGCACATTAAAAAAACATTTCCATAAAATTGACACTACCAATTAACTAGTGTTTATCATGTCTTTCTTCATTAAATCCTCAATGTAAGTTAATTTTAAATAAATAATGCAGAGCTAAAAGGCTCGTGGGCAAGATAGTAAAATACAAGGCCATGATCCACCAAGATTACACAATGGACATATCCAAAAATATGATCAATTAACAATGGAGCATGTGAATGTTTCCATTATCACATACTTTGACATTGACATGTTCCATTGATTTTTTCACTTGCTTAAACATGCATTGACACTAATGTTTAAATATATGCCTCCAATTGGTTGCAAATTGACGCGCTCCCAAGTCCCTAGTTAGTCCCAAGTCGGGACTAAGTTACTCAAGTTGTGAAATAGTGGAGGACTTGGGGCACGTTCCCAGGTCTCAACACTAAAAGGGGTAAAGGGGCGTGTTGAAGCTCCGGGATTGGACTAGGAAGAGGGACAAGCTATTCACTTACTTGAACCTGCATCAAAACCAAACAACAAGTTGGTTAAATCATTTTCTGAAACACCTTTGGTGCTAGGACAAACCACGGGCAACTCTGGACTCACTTGACTCACCACAGCTCGAATTCGGGGGAAGCCACCTCCTTCCCCCATATGGTATTCTTTGCGTCTCTCCACCACACTTGCATTCGAATGGCACTTTTTCCTGGGACTCCCAAAATGGAATCCCAAAATTGTCCCAGTTTGGACTCCCGGGACTTTGGGTGTTCATAACTTCTCGCTTCGATCTCCAATTAGGACGAGGTCTAAAGCAAACTTGTAACTCTCCTTGAGAGCTTTCCAACGGTGTGTTGCACTTCACCTGCACATACCAGGATTGGGTCGATTCTCGACTTTTAATGGTCAGGAGTCAAATTGACAGTTTGATTCTCGGCCCTTCTTTTGGCCATAACTTCTGCTACCAATGTCCAAATGGTTCATGCGAGGCCATTTTCGACATCTACACATCAATAGCTTTCCAATGATATAAATAACACCCCAATGCAAGGTGTTTTGACCCCTATAGTCGAATTCTGAAATTTCAAGAGCCCTGGAGTACTCCCAAGTCCCAATTTTGGGAGTGTGAGTTTCATCCTCACACTTCCCTCAAAGTGGAGTTGCAACAAAAATAGTAGCTCATGCAACCTTCATTTTCAAACAACAAAAAAAGGAAATATTATGTCTGAAATTCCAAAATAATAGCAAATATTATTACATTTTTTATGTGTTCACACATTTAACACATGTAATCTTTATGCAGATGTAAGATACAAAAAGGTTTTGGGATTTTATGTTCACAAAGGTTAACACAATCAATATATAATGATGTAACAAGGAAACATTATAATTCCAAATCAATTCATGGTATATATTTAACAACACAAAAATTAAACATATGCACAATGAAAAATTGTCAAAAATGTAATGGAGATGCCTCATAGCATTGAAATGTGATTTAAATGTACATTATGATATGGCAATTAATGGTAGATGCCTTTTTTTAGGTTGCCAAAAATTAAGACCATGTATTTTTATTGTGAAATAAATTTCAAATTGTAATTGATTATTGGATAAATGGCACATGGTCCACGTCAAGAATCCATATCTACACAATGTACATGTGTGTGATGTTAAATATATATATTTTAAAAATCAACACATGTTTTTTACAATCGAAAAAATACAATACTTTGAAAATTCAACCTTTTATTTTTTGGCAAACATATAAAGATGAATTGAACTTTATTTCATTTTCTTCAATCTTGTTATGTTCTTGTAAACTTTTGCTAAGGCACTTGTTACATTTCTTGGATAGTCCTACCTCCACAAATTTTCATTCAAAATCCTAGATTTCAAATAATCTAGTAAACCCCACTTTTGATACTTCACTACCTTCCACAACTTCATTGGCTCAAGAACATAAATTAATGCAATTGGTAGTAGAAAAATTTCCATTGCTCTTTATCATTTGTAAAATTACCAATGCTGAAATTGCTTCCAATAACCAAAAAAACATGTCATTTAAACCCCAAAAAAACACCAAACATTCCCAACCAAAGTTTTTTGGCACAAGATCCATGGTATGGTCACCAAATGTATATATGTGGACCCAACAATCCCAAATCCACACATGTGGAAGGTTGTCAAGTATAAAGATAATAAAAAATGCAAGACATTTTTTACCTTGGGATTGGCTTTGAGTAGGCAATCATGATTTCGAAATAATAAGGAAGATCTTTAGAACCAAACAAATAACTTAGAGTGTCAATGATGTAATAGGATGGTAACTACCTTCTTGCCCTAGATTCAACTTTCATGTTGTTCTAGGAAGGGCAAACTACCTTCACCATTTGAAGCTAATGCCTTCCATTATAATTGCCCTCCATGTTGTTGTTATTGTCTAGTGACCACTTACTAAGGAAAAAATTATAAACAATAGAAATGGGAAAGTTGTAGTTTTTTACATTAAAAAAAACTAACTACATTTATTTGCAAGTTGAAAAACAAGCTAGGCAACCCCCCCAAAAAAATCATGCCCCAAGCCTCCTTGGAATATCTCTCTTTTGTATTTTAATAATAAAAAACACATCATCTTTCCCATAATACTCTCCATAACTCCAAGAAGACCACAAAAAAGAATGAGGAACCAACGAGTTTCCCCACCACCCATTAGTCACAAGGGCATTTCATGCTCTCTTACAAAATAAGGAGCTCATCCAAATCTCTTGCACAAGTCCTTAAATAACCACCCTATCCTCAAGAACTAGCTAACCTAATATCTTCATCCCTTAGTAACCAAGAGGCAATAAATCTACACCTACGATCAATAACTAGATAAATTATTGTAAAGCCTTATATGTTAAATAAGCTAGAAAACTTACTCATTAACACACTTGAACATGAAGATGGGAACTAAAAACAACTCAACAACATGAAAACCTTTTAACTTCCAATATGATGAAACATTCATTTGAACATCAAAACAAAAGGCCTTGTAGCAGAACTATTTATTTGAAAAATGTAATAGTTGTTGGTTGGTGACATCAAGAAAAGAACTTTTCAGTAATTTGGCATGTCTTTCCTTTGGATCATTTTTTCTAGTGCTTCTTTTTGTTACATCATTGTTTCCATGATGATGATGATTGTGCTTTATTAAATTGATGCACTTCAATAATTTTCAAACCTCAAAACAAATAAATTATTTCTAATTTCTAACTTTTAACTTTGATTTTTTAAACATTAAACCCTACTGCCCCACAAAGGTTTGGATTTTGCCCACCCCATTGATGCATCTCATGAGATTTGTAAAACAAACACCAACCCAAATAAAGGCATTATTGCCTATGTATTGGAGATGTTAAGCTTGCCTAATTAAGGTATAATGGGTTTTTGGGTGAGCCAATGCTTGGCAGTTAAGGCACTCCATAACCAAAATGCATGCCCCAATTGATTCCCATCCAATGATAATACTTTGGTGTCCTAAAGTGGATTAACTTAAATGAACACCTTTTTTTTGGTTTGTTCACAAATGCAACAAAGTTTCCTCAATCAAAAGAAGGAATTAGTTCCTATGGTGTCAATTTGAATGACTCATTTCTTTCATATGCATGACCTTAAAAAATACTACTCCTTTAACTACAAATTGAATGGGAAAGCTTACAAGTTCCAGCTTTGTCTCCAACATTCATCAAAAGTGTGATCCCCATTTTAAGAGACGACAATGTTGACCTGCATTGATCCCAAAAAAATTCACTGAAAGAAAGATATGAATTTATTCACAAGATACATGAAAAGTTGTTTATGAATGAGGAAAACAAGCATGACAATACACTCATGGTTGGATGCATGGTAGGATGAACCAATTTGGAAATAGCATAGTGCATTTTTTTGCTACTTTGGTGTCATTCTAATTGTCACATTGTTTTGTATATAATGAAATTATTAAATGAGATTCATTTTGAGGTTATAAAATTATATATATATATATATAATGCAAATGATTGGTATGAAAAAATTCATAAAATTATAGGAGTTATGGACTTTTGAAATTGAAAATCGAGATTTGTAATAGTGCCAACATTAAGCAAATGGATTGTGGTTTGGTTCCATGATGAGCTTCAAAACTTGTTAGGGACATGGTTTTAGGTAGAAAATGTAAAAATGAAAGCAAAATTGAAATGTATTAATTCATATCTAATGAAGTTTATTACCTATGAACTTTTACCTAGTAAAAAAAATGTATATTTTTCAAAAGTTCATTTCATATTTTTAAAACATGACTTGAATTGAGATTTTGCAAACATATTTTACTAAATGAACTTTTAAAAAGTGAGAAAAAATATTGAAAAAAATTGTTTAAAATTGATGAATTGTTGCTACATTATTAAAAAAACATCTTAGGGTTAAAAACAAATATAAATGAAATGGACTTTTAGATTAGGGAATTTTTGCCTCTTTTTTGTCCACACTACCATGCATTTACCTTCATTGCAATATGTTCAATAACAAAAGATGCAATTATCAATAGTTGTGACCAAAATTTAAAGTTTAAAAACCTTGTAAATGACACGTTATTCAAGTACGCATTAGCCTCATGCATGTGCACCAAAACTTGAGTGAATAGGGACCATTAGTTGGTGATTAAAAATGTCATTAGTTTCTAGTAGTATATCAAACTAAAGTTCATCAAGGATCAAACTTTATGTTTGTTTTGCCCTTTCCATTTGTTCCAATACAAGAAAAATAGCTTGAGGAATGTAAAACAAGCAATTTTATGAAAACAAAATATTTAGTTGCCTTATTGAACACTTTTGTACTTTTCCTTTGACCATGAAATACTCTATGCAATGTTTCCATACAATCTTTTTGGGGTTATATTTTCACCCATTTATGGAAGACACTAAACACCCCCTAACAAAACCCTAGGGGTGATGGTTCATTGGAATAACCCAATATGTAACCTTGGGATGTCATAAAGGTCATGGGTTCAAACTTAATGGTGTGTAGGTGAAACTCTTGTTAGCCTTCTATTAATGGGCTTGACTCATGGGTACAAATGATTTGTCAAGTTGGGTCTTTTGTTGTGTTTCAATAATAAATAAAAAAATCCCTAACGAACATTATTTGACATAAAAAATGGTTGATAATGTTTAGTTGTGCACAAACTTGTCTAGTTTTGCCACATGGTTTAATTGTTTTGACTATATGCATATGTTAAATTAAAAAAAGATGGTTTTAGTTGATGCTTTCTTTCTCAAGAGAGAGATATTGGGTTCAAATTTGGCTCAAGATAGTAGAACATGCAAAACAATCAAATAATTTTCTTTCTTCAAAACATGCTTAGAACATTTCAAATCACACAACACTATTTGACACATAACCACACAAGGCACAAAAAGACAAGCCCAAAAATGCAAATTAAATAAAGCTCATTATGAGATATTAAACACCTCTCCCCATTTATGGGCTTGGAAGAAGGCATTCATCATTTATGCAAGATCAAGTTGCTCAAAATATATAGGTGGCCTGGGTATAATAGTGGTAGACTATGGTCTAATGCTAATTTTTAGTGTATATTGGACATTTAGGAGGAAAAGTATTGAGAGTAGAATTGTGGGAAAATAATGGAAAAGAAACATGAAGATTTTTAAAGAGACACAAACGTTGCAATGCATTTAAAAGGAGGGAAAAGAAAAATGAAATAAGATGAAAGACAAGTATGAAATAACAAGTGTATCTCCTAATTGGCATTGGTTTGAAATATTTATTTGCTGACATTTCTGAAGAATTGCAAAATTTGATGGTGTAGGTAACCAAGTGTATTAAGGGGTGTGCATACCACACATTCTAAAGCTTGTGTTATACATATGAATGATGAGGAGAATGTTGCATTAGAAATGAAGCCATCCCTAAGCCCCTGGGAAGCAATTTCTTGTTTTTGGTGATGAAACTTGGAAGTGATGGACTTGCTCCATATGCCAATTTACACAACTTATTAGTGTGCAAGGAAAAGTTCACAAAGTGCCACAAAAGAAGAAAACACAATTTTCTATCGGTTGAATTGTTATTGCAATTGCCATTAATTTTTTAAAAAATGATGTGAAAAAAGTTTGAGAAATTAAAATGGACCATGACTGAAACAAATCACATCTCAATGTTGTAAAATGAACAACCAAGTAGAAAGCCGATAACACAAGGAGAGTTGTAGATGGTTATTCTATTTGCAAACATGTTAGAAGCCATAGAGCACATACTAATATCAATGCCCTCAATTGGCTCAATTATGAAGAATAACCACACATCTATATTCAAAAAACATTGTGTTATTTTTATTGGTTTTGCTTGTAGTGAGGAGGCATAGGCATGATATAGTTCTTTGGATAAATTTTTCTCTCTACTGCAAACTTTCGATCTTTCTCTACACTACATTACTCTACACTCTATAGTGTAGTGGATCAATATTAGTTTCCACATGTATTAACTTTTTAAGGTTGAGATTAAATTAGTCTCCACATGTATTAACTTTTTAAGGTTGAGATTAAATTAGTCTCCCCATGTATTAACTTTTTAAGGTTGAACTTAACACTGTTTTGATCCCATAGAGACTTTTAGTAGGTATCAATCATACTTAGCCAGAAAGATCTCTGAAGACATGAAGTGCAAAATACTACTATATCCCAACTACCGTAGGAATGTTTCAGAAGAAAGGGAAGATTTAAACTGGGACTGAGTTTGGAAACTATTGTGAAGAATGGAACTGGAATCTCACCGCACCCACCAGCACATCAGGCAGGACGGATGGTACATGGGCAGGAAACACTTTTTTATTCCTGTCCCATAGTGAACCACAGTGGTGATCAATTCCAGCACCAAATTACTGCTAGATTGTAGAACCCAGACAAGCAACAGTGACTGAATCTGAATAGTCTGTCCTATTAGGCTATATAGGATATTTGGCCTGCACCATACTACTCCAAATCATAACTGACTGGATCATGCAATTTTATGATGGGAGAAAATGGGTTATCTAGTTGGAAAAACACTGCAAATCAAGTGGAAACAGTCTCCACTGCTGATGATCCATCCAAGCTCAAGACCTATTGATCTTCCAGCTTCAAATGCAAATACATTAGTAGATGTGGGTCTTCTTATCTAACATGGCAAGACATGTTTTCGATAAGACAGCTTACTTCACCCCATCAGAATATGTCGAACACGGTCTGCAAGAAGGCTGCGTATCTTGCTACTTGACCAAGACAACTCGGCTCTATCAACAAGCAAGAGACGGTAGATCTCCCAGTGTCGGTTGGCAACAGCATGTCTCCCAATATCAGCCTACAAATTTCCATTCACCAATTTGCAATTGTTAACACCTCTATCCACACACTTTTTCCATTCTCTGCAGCTGTAGCATATCATGGACATACCTACTACATCTGCAACTCCTCAAGCACTGATGGTACTACTGAATTTCACGGAAAATGACAATAATGCACAAGCACTCCAGCTGTAATAGTCACATTCCAGATTGAGGCAATGACACTACATCATCAACCTTTTGAAAGGACTGGTATGGCCAAACAGTTTTCTCTCATGAGGTTTCATTTACGGCAATAGTCCTTCACCACCAAACAATGATAGGTCTGTTTTGATTAGGTCTGCATAGATAGGTATGTAATAAACTGCTCTCACATTTGCAACCACAGAGCTGCCAGAGCAGATGTGGGTTGATGGCCTTCATAAGAAAAACAGGGTTTGAGTTTTTAACTTGCTTACCTTGAAGATACAAATATCCAACTGCTTAAGAGCAAGAGTAATATCATAAAGAACACGTGGACGACCCCTTCCACAACTCTCTATTGGAGTTGCAATGTGGAGTTCTGTATCAGGGCCTCTAGTCACAACTGCGACTCGCAGCGGATGGTCAACTTCAGTATACATGCACAGACAAAGCCTCTTCTTCTCATCATCTTCTGTTACCTTCCGCCCATTTGCCCGCAATACAAACACACTGATCACACTGATCCCATTCTCTGTTGCAACACGTCCATGTGCAACCTGCATGCCACATAGACAAAATCTCATGAGGACATTCAAAACCTTTTGTGAAAAAAATCCACCTGGTGCTCCCACAAGGCCATAGTACCATCCCTCAAGCAGTGGCAGCAGGAAAATCCCATCAATGGGTAGGTATAAAATGATGTAATCAAAATCAAAGGCAAAGTTTTTTCAAAAGTCCTGCATTCTCAGAAGCAATGAGAAGATTCACTCATAAGTCTTGTGACATTCAAACCCAAAAAAACCCCCTCTGCACAGCATGCAAAGGGTTGCAGGCAACAGACTTCAGACTTTACCATTGGATTTTACTCCAAGACTGAACTGCAATGCAAAGAGATGACTACTGACCTGCAATTTCATGTCTTTCAAAGTACGCAGACAGTCGTACAAAAGACCTTTCCGATTTTTACAAGTAACTTGAAGTAGGCTGTGGACAGGGCTGGTCAAGTTATCAAGAGTCACAACTGTGTGAGCTCCACCCAGGCTGGTATGAGGTCCACCTTTACTCTCATCCTTCTCAGTTGGTAAGGGTGCAGGAACCTCAGCAAACAAGTTGTTTGCTACCTGGAGTGGTAGAGGTGCACAAACCAAGCCCCCGCACTCTGGGCCTGCTTGACTCAGGACACAGTGAGAGCAGGTATCTCCTAGCAACTCTCTAGCCTGATCACAAACTTCTTCCAGCCTTTTCTTCCAGGGCAGCTCATTCCTGCAGTATACAACATCAGTGCATTCAAAAGTATGAGATTCTCCTTCACCAGCAACTCTGGGACAATATGGCATAGACAGTTTGAAGAAGATAAGCTGAAATAGTTCTACATGATTGGAGAACAAACTCCACCAGATTCAGCAATCATGGGATCAACAAGAAATGTAAGGAAATGTAGGTGCTTTCTGGGACAGCAACAGTACCGATTGTCAGTGACAAAGAAAAGATTAACAGCTTTGCCATCAGGACTTGTTGACACATTCACTCTGTGGATAGACAATTCCAACTCCCACAACTTCTTTGCAACACCTGTCACACCAAGGCCAGAATGTTGAAATAGTCAACAAAAATGAAGATGTTCTCGGAAGAACACAGTGGAAACCAACCACACCACAGGCACTGAAAATTTCTCTTCACACTTTTGAACAGAAAGAGTATTATTATACAAAGCATTGAAACCCATTTGACAGAGTAAGTTGACAGAGTTCAGGCCTTGCTAATAAGGACAGAGGTAATGAATGATCCAACCCAAATTGAAGGGATAAAGAGATTGTACCATGCAGGAGGCCAGTGCGATCTGATGAGCAGACTTGGAGCAGAAACATATTCTTTGATGTCAGAACAGGAGGAGATGGAGATGGCAAAAACTGGCCCACAGCAGAAGGGCAAGCATCTTCCAAGCCCTGTTTCAAAAGTGGCCAGCGTACTGTGGATGCGCTAACTCGTGGTACCACCCAGAGCACGACAAAACACCACCGCCCATCTGTAGACAAATCTGCATCTCACCACCCAAACTCTGAAATGGTTACCACACAATGCAGCAGCTGAACAACTCTCCACGTGTATTATTAGTAGCCTGCCTGCAAGAAGAGCACTGGATGAAAAACAACAGGCTCATGTTGTTGTTGCCCTTCTTGCTGCTATGTAGATCTTCTGGAGATGGAAACTATTCTTTTCAAACTCCAGCAGAATCTCTGTGGTCTGAATGATCTGAAATAGAATAATGAGGAGGAAATCATCACCTCCTTTCACCACACTGAGGCCAAATTCAAAGACTGTTCGAGCAAGGTCACAGCCAAGCCCAACTTTGTCAGGACAATTCACTGTGATCTCACTGGGATCGCCTTCATGTTTTCCCCGATGTACCACAACTGACTCATCCTTAAATGCACCCATCTTCAACAGTGGGGACAGCAGCACTCATATAATACCCCCCACAGTGTTGATTTCTCCAGAGGATAAATGGCAAGTATGAAGATGACTTCTTCGTGCTCCTACTTGCTTGCTTTGTAATAAACTTCAAGGTCATGAAAACAACCACCTGGAAAAACCAAGAAAAAAGAACAAAAAGGGTTGATTACATCCACACATAAACTCCAGAGAAATCCACCCTCAAGACAGTTGGGAATCTCAAGACTAAAATGAGAACGAAATCTGAACTGTCTAGTTTCGAAAGGTAAGCTATTAAGAGAAGCTCTAAACCAGCTTACATTCTATTCTACAAGAGTTGCGCTCCAGCGCTAGCAGCCGCCGTGAACACAGCCATCAGCTGCATGGTGAACAAGCTCCGCGACCTGCATCTGCACCAGGAGGCTAGGGACTTCGACTCCGCCGCCTTCTTCCCTCTCCCCAGTCCCTCCCTCTCCTCCATCGCCAAGCCAGTGTCGTGTTTTCCACTCCCCGCTTGGGTACACAGTCGTGTTCACCCCCTCCTCACGTCCCCTTTCTCACGTCCCTCGCCGCTAAACCAACTACACACTTGCAATACGACCAAACATCCTTGCAAATCAGCCTGCGAGGCACAATCTACACACGGGGTTTAAGACTCTACTACATGCACCTATGGCCTGGGATGAGCGCTGCACAAGGATCCGTAGTTCCTGCTGCGAACTCAGGGAGATAGCAAAGAGCAACTGACAAACTGAAAGAACAACGGAGCTCTCTATCTACGACGCAATTGAAAGTGAATCCACCTCCGAGAGTACCGAGCGACAGATGATGATGCTACAACCAACGGCGTGTGTGAAAGCAACGAGAAAAAACTCGATTCTACGACGCGCACACAAGTTAAACACAAGCTGCATAACAAAAGCTTGTTGCAACAACCTGGAAGAAAATCTCTCTGCTGCTTTCACTTGAACCGCTTCTTCAAGACGGACACAGAACCCTTGAACATGAACCTGACGACTGACTTGAGCTCTGCTCCCAGCCTGAGCATGATCTCTGTAATGCGCAGTGTAAAGAAGTCAGAACAACCACAACTCGTAACCGGAAGAAAAAATAAAATTATGAGCTCTCCAAGCTTCGAATTCCTGGGATCTAAATCGAGCTCACCTCCAAAAACAACAAACTCTTCTTCTTCGTCTTCTTCTTTGTCGTCTTCTTCTTCCTCCTTCTCGGCTTCCAAATCCTCAAAAGGAAGACGATAAAAGCAGTTCGGAAACCATACTAACAGAAATGGAGACCAAGGACCGAAGCATCGGCTACTCCTCCAGACTCCACAACAGATTCTTCCTCATTTTCGTCTTCTTCTTTCTCCTTCTCGGCTTCCAAATCCTCAAAAGGAAGACAATAAAAGCAGTTCAAAATTTATACTAACAGCAATGAGGACTAAGGACAGAAGCATCGGCTACGCCTGGAGGCTCGACAGCCGATTTCTTCTTCGTCTTGTTCGTCGTCTTGCGTGCGCTGCTCGGTGTGGGTGGGGAGGACGGAGGAGGTGACTACAACGAAGTACACACGCGCGAGTATTTGTGTGGTCTGCATGAAGAGCTGCAAAAAACGTGAAGGGAGAGAGAATATTTCAATCGCCGTTCTTGTATCCCCAGTTTAGCCACGACCGACTCTCGCCTCCTATTGGTGGAGGTGAGCCGGCCGTATCCAGACCGTCAGTGGCACCGTCGATTTCGGTCATTGTTTTTGGCACAACGTGGGGCTATTTCTATTCTCGTCTCCCCGCCTTCCCTTCCCTTCCCTTTTTCCATTTCGTGAGTAGGTAGGTACCTACATAACAGGAGTACCTACCTACCTGCCCACCCGTGGTAGTCCTCAGTTGCAGCAGATTCAACGGTTCAGATCTCGTCTGTAGAATAAATTTCTAAAAAAGCCATAATAGAAGGCTAAACAAAAATACTTTTTCTTTTAAAAAGAGAAAAAAACACAATTTTGTGGGTGTGATGAAAATGCTTTTTGTCTCCGGAAATTTTTGAATTTTTTATTTTTTTCGCCCAGCCTGAACTGGAATTTGGGGTAGTTGGATAGTGTACCTATAGTGTTTGTTTGTTAGGCTTTTTTTTTTCTTTTTTTCCGTCAATCGTCATCATCGGTGCGTGTAGAAAAGGACAAGGAGGAGATGGAGGCGTGAGGATGACTGGTGACAAATTGTCACATTTTCCGAAGTCGCCATTTTATCTATAAAGTGTTGGTGTTGAGTCATCATTGTGGTGGCTTTTAAGTGATTGTTTTGACGTGTCAGCCAACCAAATGCCACCGTTTGCCATTTGGAACTAACCCCTCGAGAGATCAATGGTGGCCAAATATAGCCTAGTGTTTCACATTTTTTCCATCTTGTATATGAACGGCCCACATATGTATACATAATGAATGAATGCGTGTCTTAAGAAAAAGACTCCCCAAATTCTTGTGAAGATGTACCATCTCCCCGTACCATCTTCCCCCGAAAAACCGGATCAAGTTTTGAGTGCCCAAGCTTCTCACCTCAAAGAATCGGATTGCGTTTTGGGTGCCCCAGCTCCCCCCACCCCCCCCTAAAAAAATGGATTGAGTTTTGGGTGCCCAAGCTTTGTTTAAAGGTTTGTGGAATGTTGATTTGAATAGTGTTATTCACACCTCCCAAAGGACTAAGTGTCAAACACTTGAGCTTCCACCCTTCCTATTGCCTTTGAAGGCTAGCCACGTCCTCCAACTCTAAGTAGGTAGCCCAACTTAAGAAGGATATTATGGATTTCACATACCTACTCAAAGCATAATTAAAACTAATTAAATTAGCTTCAATCTTCACTTGCCCTAGCTTGATGATGGCATACTTGTTCAAGATTTTTAGGGTTTCATAAGATCATCACCATCTTTGCAAGCATTTAGAGTGTTGTTGCTTTTTCACCAACCCAAATTAGTGCAAGAGCTTTGAAAACTCACATGTTCATTAAACCCACCTCCACATACTTTTGGTAAGCACCCTCCTCATGCCTTTGATGTGGTAAACCTACCAAGTATTGTTGTTGTGTACCAAAAAAATTCACTTCCATTCTTGTTTCACACATGATTTTCCTCCATAGTTAAAATTTGTTGTTTTTATTCAAATTCTTGTGTGTAGTAGGTTTCACTATGAATTGCGCTTTCTTGTTTCCATCTATAACATTCATGGTCCATTGTTTGGTTTCTCCACAATGCTTGCCATGATCTTTTTGTTTCCATGTGCATGCAGATCAACATCCAATTGTTCCTCTCCTATTACAACTTGTTGCTATTTCATGGGATCAAATATTTGTATCATTTATAATGTTCATGAGTATAGGCAAACCTCAAATCGATTAGTTTTGTGTTCAAGAATATGTTATAAATTGATTATCTTGTACATTTCATATGAATATGTAACACAACTTTCAACTTCAAATTAATGGTGTATTGGATCCTTGGTTTTGTTGCTTATAGTGTCCATATTTCACCTACAATGATTGCTATTATTTGTGATAAGTTTTACACACAATCCTTGTGGACCTATTGGACCAACTGCATGATTGATACATACATGTTTAAAGTTGAAATGGTGGCACGAGTTTCTTTTTGGGTTGGGGTTCATGTTGTTAAATGGATACGTTGTGTAAAGCAAACAAGGGCTATGACTTTAGCTTGCAACTATTTTACCGTACACAATCCAATTTGGAAGTAGTTTTTGGAATACATTTTGCAAGATGGTTCAACCTCCAATTCCATTATTGCTTAAAAGTATGGATTCATTTGATGTGCACTAACTTAGTTTGTCAAATGTCATACCAAATTTCGATGATAATTCAATATCAATGACTATTGTTAACACCAATGGTGACTATTTTTCTCCAATGCATCAGCATTTGAGATGTCCAATGCATTTCATTTTGGTGCATACAAGTTGTCATTACAGAAACACAATATATTGAGTCCCAACCATAGTGGATTCATTTCACTTGTTGGACATCATGGATTCAAGTATATTGTCACTATATTAATTCTAAATAGTAGTTTGGATTAGTTCTATCAATGCTTTCAAACACTTAATGTAAAACAATGCATTTAACAGCTTGGTGGCTATGGTATAAAATTGTATGTAATGCAAATTTTCAACATAAACAAATAATTTGGAACGATATAGTAAAAGATATCATCACATGGAATGCATTCATCTTATTGTGTATTCTTTTGATGAGTTATGCATCATTCAAATTTTGTTCAATATTTGCGGGCTTAGAGGTGAATCAATTTGTGATTGGAATTGCTACGACTTCAGACAACAAAAAAAAAGCTTGTCCATAGAGGTTGAATTTATTGGAAATCCCACTTACTTTAAAATATTTTTCTTGTGATACCCTTTGTATTACAGGAAAAAAAAATATTATTTAATAAAAAATCCACCTATTGCTTTAAGCTGAATCAAAGCCTTCAACCGAGCTTAGCTTCATCTCAAATGGACCGGGTGTAGTTGTTCCTCCACCTAAACATGCCAGCATTTTATTTTCAAGAAGTTCCCCAGTTTTGCAGAGGAACATTTCATTTTTCCAAAAGCTTTCTCCCATTTTCATGGTACTGGTGGAGGGTTGGGTTCTTAGTGGTTCCCTTTTCCTCTTTGCGGCCTCCTCGTTTGGGCTGTGCTTGCTTGCCTGGACTTTGGTCTTGGCACCCTTTGCTTCTTTTTCTCTCCCTTTCTTTGGGTGCTGTCTTTTTAAAAAAAGTTTGTCAGGGTTTCATCATTTCTCCCATTTGAAAAACCTTCCTTTGTTTTGAAAAAGCTCATCTAATCTAATCTTTACGATGCGTAATGCCTTCCAACCAAGACGTTTCCAAAATAAAGGCCCACTTGATGTGTTTCCCCTACACAAAGTGACTCTTTGCAGAGGACATTATGGGTCAATTTTTTCATAAAAGGGGGGAACTTCGGCTTCAAAACAACCAAATGTTCCTCTACAAAAGGGGGGAACTTCTCGAAAATGAAACGTTTGCCCCCATTTTGCAAAGGAACAATTTGTTTTATAAAACTTTCCCCTATTGAAAAACCCTATTTGTTTTTGAAAGAGCTTTGCCCAATCTTTCTAACGGTTAATGCCCTCTAACCGGGACATTCTCAAAACAAGGACCCGTCCGAGGCATTATCCTACAGAAAGTGCCAAGGTTGCCCTGGGCCAAGTAATCATGTTATATAGTTATGCACGCTTCCTCCAGTTGCAATTCGGACAGCAACAAAATACCTCCCCGGATCCCTCACCCCCCCCTTGATATGTACACCAAAAAGACAACCTACATAATTCTTGGGTAGGCTTGTAAGGGGACCATTTGGAGCAAAAGTGCATTGATGACTAAAGCTTGGTAAGGGTATTTTGTGTCTTCGTGGGTTCTTCGGATAAGCTCTTCAGCCAAAAGAGCACCCCAACTATCCAATTTTTAAACATCAAATTTTTTTAAAAATAAATAATAAGATATTATATAGAAGGCTCATTTCCATCTTATTATACCCGCTCTATAATATCTTTTGGTGCTTGGGTGTTGATAAAATATCCCATTATTGAACCTCGAGAATGAATTTTGGTGGTAAATTGAATCTCATCTTGTGTTTTTTTTTTCCTGAGAGCCTCCATGATTCAAGTTTGACATTGGATTTTTTCTGAAAGAACCAATCCTTACTTAGCAATAGTGTAATATTTGAAGAGTGAGACGTTCCTGAAATAATCGCTTTCTTATAAACTGCAGCCATTGGAACTTTTATTGACCTTGCCTACCAAGGCAAAAGATATTGTGTTTAGATTCATTATAGAGTATAGTAGCTTAAGGGAAAGATATTGTATTTAGATTCATTATAGAGTATAGTAGCTTAAGGGATTTTGGCCACCCTATGTAATAGGTCTATTTTTATATGAGGACTTTTGAAGAATGATATTTTTTGCTTGTGTTGAAACTTGAGATTAGTTATAGAGTTGTAACATCTTGAAGGGTTTTGGTTTCTTTTAGAGGATTTTTTGAAGATTATATTTTTTGCATGGTGAAATATTTGAGTTTTCATAATTCTTCTTTCTTTTGCCTTAAGATACTTTTTAATGTAAACTAGTGTGGCCTGTGCTGTTGGCTCAAGTGTGAACCCATTACAAAATATGGAAATTTTACATGTGAACATTGTTTTGTGACCTAGGTATCAATTTTTTGAACAGCCAAATATGAAAGGAAATCATTGAATTGAATGGAATGGTAAGCCTTCAAGTGTTACCATGTTCTCAACTGATTTTTCCTTCCAAAACCTGGTTATTTGGGAATTTATTTGAATTTTCAGTGGCAGAAAATTACTTAAAGATCAATATGTCTCACATTCTGAAGCCAAATCTTGCCAAATAAATTCCATTTTATCCTGTTCATCAAGATCTTTCCAACAACACCAAAGGGCACATTCCAGTTCCTCTGAAATTTTCAGTTACAATTTAATCTACTTTTCAGTGAAAAAAGCATTCAATATTCAAGAACTTTTGCACCACAAGTCCAAATGTCATGGAACCAAGCCCTTCTGATCACGAGCGTTCCAAAGACACCAAGAACAGGATCTGAAGCATCCTGGTTCGGTGGATCTCATACCCACAAAACAAAACAAACTACCTTCCTTCATAGATAGATGGCAAGGCCACAGTGTGACAACACACCCCTTGTTTTGAGAACACCTCGCATTAAGGGGCATTACCTTGCATGCATCACCAGCATAATTTTAATTTTTAATGCTTATTGTTCTGTGATACTTGTTGAGTATCTTGGGGAAAAACTTAGAAAAAAAGTGGTGGGGTTGTCTTGGAAAACAAAGGGCATGTCACTTTGTGAAGTATTTTGCTTTTTGAAATGACCCACCATTAAGTGCAAAACGAACTTCAAGTGGGCATTGCACTTTTTGAAATGTCCCGACTTATGTGTTTGTGAAGGCCAAATTCCCCTTGATAATGTGCCTTGCGGATGGATACATTGAAACAATTGTGGTGGGTATTTTACTTTGGTAGACTTCCTTTCATTTAATTTGTCTTTCAAGGTTGTTCAATAACCTATACTACCTTGGGAGCATGGACATTTAATTATATTGTTTTCAGAAATGTTGAAATTTTCACCCAAAAAAATTCAAATAACAATTTTTTTTTGTAAAGGAGAATGTTGAAACTTCAAGGGTATTCTATTTGTGGGAATGAAAATCTTTTAAAAATTAATTAATTATTCCATAAACATGTGTCCAAGATGCAAAGGTACTACTACACATGTACATGTGAAATGCTTTTGTTTCCACTTTACACATGTCAAAAGCTCGCCATTTGTTTAAGTTAATATGTCTGAAACACCAGTAAAATGCAACCACTTGCAATGTGAATTAAAAGGGGTTATAAGTTATAAACTTAGGGTTTAGGGTTTAGGCACCTATGTCACTTCTTGTTTTTCTCAAAATGAAAAAAGGAAGCCTACAAATAGGAACAAAGGGGCAATTGTGAACAAAGGGGCAATTGTAAACAAGGGGTGTGTCACACTATGGTCTTGCCATTTACATTAAAAAGTATCTTAAGGCAAAAGAAAAATTTATGAAAATTCAAAAAAATTCACCATGCAAAAATATAATCTTCAAAAAAATCCTCTAAAAAAAACCAAAATCCTTCAAGATATCATAACGCTATAACTAATCTCAAGTTCCAACACAAGCCAAAATGTCATCTTTCAAAAATCCTCATATAAAATTAGACCTATTACGTAGGGGCCAAAATCCCTTAAGCTACTATACTCTATGATGAATCTGAACACAATATCCTTGCCTTTGGTCGGCAAAGCCAACAAACAAAGGCCATGATTAACACATGTATATTTCAAATCACTTGATATAATTAATCTAATATGAGGTTTCATAATGAAATTAGTTTCACATGTTTTTAATTGCATTATTTCTTTTATTCTATATTTTAATTCACCATTGCATGAAAAATTTGTAGATTTTAAAACTTAAAGGTGTTAGATTAATTTTATTATTCTGAATACTAAATATTTTGAAAAACATTTGTGTATTGGGCTATAAATCAAAGCATAATGGTTTTAGATAACTAATTTAAATATTTTATCATATTCTATTTCAATTTTGTAATGTATTTTAGTTCAACATTTCAAAAATAAATCATAAATATTATTTTTTTGGCCAAAATATAATACTTTATTTCAAGAAACCATCGTTATTAAATTTTCTTATGAAAGCTCATAATTAATATTTAAAAATTTAATTCACAAATAAATAAATTTTAAATATAATTTAAAATGTAAAGAAATTAATTTAAGTGAAAATATTTGTTTATGACTTTGTTCAATACCGGGAAATACAGAAAATCAATTGATTATATGATTTTCTTTTAAAAATTTCATAATTATATTAATATAGAATTTTTAGAATTTTAGAATTTAATTTAATTTAAATAAATAATTAAACTCTTATGAAGAGGTTACAAGATTCATGTTGAAATTATTTTAAGTTGTGTCCAAAAAATATTTTTTAAAAACTATGTGAAAGAAAGAAGAAGGGTTAAAAGGGTGTTGATGTAATTGCTAAATAATTATACAATATTGTGGTAGTTGTATTCAAACAAATAAGCCCCAATTTAGCTTATAACAATGCTTTTAAAAGTAGTCAAGCATCATGCTATACACTTTGTGCAACATAAGCAAAACCATCATATTTAATGTTGTGCATGTTGATAGTTTGATTGCCATTATCATTACACTCTCAAATAAGTTGTTTCATATTGTATATGGTGTGGAGGAACCACATGATTGACATAGTTTAATCATGCCATTATAACTAGAAATATATAATTTTATTTAGCCAAAAATCATTAAGTGTTAAAGGTTGTCATTTCATTGATCTACCATCTCAACTATTCATGTAACAAAGCTTCTCAACACTTGAATATGTGCATACAATGATAAACTCTTCTTTGCACCTTTGCCCCAATGGGCCCATTGTGAATGGCCAATTAAGTTAACTAGGCTTATAGGTGTTCAAGTGCAAGGAACATCTCATCATTGTGCAAATGTTTTAAAACATGTATGGATTCTAGCACAATGCCACAAATCATCTCTTATTAATAGTTTTGGCTCACAATCAACACACTTTGTTAACTAAAAAGGTTTTCCTTTTTAATATAGTTTTTCCCATCATTAATTCACTAACACCCTAAATATTTTGCTTAATTTTCTTATTGGCACATCATTGCTAATTAATACATTATTTAAGAAATTAGTTAAAATATTTTATCTAATTTCTTAAATAATTAGTTAGGCATCCTTGGAATATCAAACATGAAAGTCGAAATATTTCATTTGCTAAGTTGTTTATGGGCTACATAACTATGATCATTAGACTACAAAGTTCTAATCTCTACACCCAAGCAATTTTTTTTTTTAATTAAAATTTTCGCTAATAAATTTGTGATGTTGCTCAAGTGGTGATCATCCATAAGAATATTTAGCCAAATTTGGCAATACTCAAAAAATAAAATTAGAAAAATTTAAAGCAAAAAAATGATCAAATTAACATGCCTATCATCATACATGGCAAAAAAAATTCTAAACAAAATTCGTTTTTTGGAAAAAATAAATAAATAGAGAATTTGTGACAAATTATTCCTTTTCCTTTTCCGAAAAATATATTCCCAAGATGATGAAAATTCGCCAAAATTTATGAAACCTCAGTTTACTTTTCCTATACCTTTCCAAAATTCAAGCAACAATGTAACCATGGGCCAATTTTGGGACTTATAATTTTTCATGGTGACATAGCCTAGTGTTGGAGTGAATACTTGGGTGAGTGTGCAAAGTTTCAGATTTTTTTTTTTTTTGAGATGGGCCAATTAAAGAGGCTCATTACCCAAAAAATTTAAATTTAGAACTTGGAAGACACCCCTAACTAATGAATACTAGCATAGCTTAATGTAGCTTGTGTTGTTGGCACAAGTATGAATTGGTTACCCAACTAACTTTTCCTTCTAAAACCATTTTTTGTAATTCAATTGAGTTTTCAATGACAAAAACTACTCAAAATTCAATATTTTCCACACTTTAGGTCTAAAAATGTCCCCAAAGACCTTTGTTAAATCCTATTTATTCACTAAAGGGATTTTCCAACAATACCAAGATTTTGAACTATTCCCCTATAATTTTGAGTTTTAAATTAAATAGATTTTCAGCGGGAAAATTTGTTGAATATTCAATAACTTCTCCACCATAAGTTGAAACACTATAAAACCAACTGGGTCCACCCTTACACATCAAGGGCTTTCCAATAGTATCAAGAGGCCGGCAAGAGGGGCCATGGTTTGGGTGATTTCAATGTGACAATATATATATATATATATAATTACAAAAAATTCAATCAAATTTTTAAAAAAATTCCTTCATAGATGGGTCACACTATATATCATTATTCCATGTGCTTTGTGTGAATTTGTCAATCCTCCTAAAAGTTAGAGCACGAGAAACTAACTCAAAATAAGGTAGAGATACACAATCAAAGAGGATTTTCCTTCAAGAAGCACTTTAGCTAAAAGTTAGAGCACGGGAAGCTAACTCAAAATAAGGTAGAGATACACAATGAAAGAGGATTCTCCTTCAAGAAGCACTTTAGTTAAAAGTTAGAGCACGAGAAACTAACTCAAAATAAGGTAGAGATACACAATCAACGAGGATTCTCCCTCAAGAAAAGAAGCGCTTTAGCTTGTGCACGACAAACCCGGCCAAAAGCTTTAAAACCCTGGATTCCTGGCTTTGGTATGTTCAAGGTGTCTGTTCTCCCTCAAGTAGCCTCCCCCTCCCCAAACATGCAAAGTGGTTTGACAAAACACCTCTCTTTATTCGGTTTGAGGAAGCTAGAATTGCCCCATTGCATTGTTTGCTCTAGTCTTGATGACAATATAATCTAATTCCCTTGTTCAAATGTGGGAAGGTTCCTGACCAAGGCTTTTTCTTTTTTCTTTTTCATATTATTATTATTATTATTATTATTTGATATTAAATTTTTTGGCAATTATTTGCCCAAAAAATTAGCAAAATTAGTTGAATTTACCCAACGTTGATGAAACAAAGAATGGTTTGTGGTTTGTGCTTCTTACTTCCACCATTTTAAAGTTATTAATAAATAATTATTTTCTTCTAATAATAAGTCAAATGCTTTTATGAGGGAGATTAAAACAACATGTGAGCTGGGTGAACTGAAAAAAATTATTAAAAAATTATTTTAAAATGAAATATTTTTCAAAACACTTGTCCTTAAATTAAAAATGCCATGTGCTTGTGCACCAAAACATCTTGGCAAATTATATAATTAAATTGAAGTTCACTTTGAAGAGGAAGAGAACTTCAAACTTTGCAAACCAAGCATGATTGGGTATCTCATCACCCACGGGTTTTACATTTGCTTCCCTTGTACGGGTTTGACACTTTTTTAACTGTCATAAAGTGAGAATTGTCACTACTACGGTGTTTTCTAAGGTGGACGACACTTTCTAACTATCATAAAGGGGTAATGTGTGGCTATCCAAAGAAAAATGCTTGATACCTTGGTACATGGACAAATTCAACACATGTCTATTAAATAATTAACTAATTTTGAAGATTACAATTTGAAAAACACAATATTCTTGAGTATTGAAAAAAATTCCATTTTTATTCACACCAAAAAAAAAATCTTTATTTTTTTAATTAAATAAATTTCAATATTTTTTACAAATAATATAGTTGTAGTCAAAGCCGCCAAGGTACCATGAAAATTTGGTTGGTGCCTCAATTCTCACACAACTTTTGGATGAAGTAATAGCTAACAACCCCATGGATGGACATCGGGTTGAATTAAGGCCCCACCCTTGGTTCACATGGACGTAAAATCATATTGTTGGTTCAGAAACTTTTAGTAGGCCATGGATGTATAATCAATATTGTTTTTACACAAACACCTACTTTGGATTTTGGATGTGTGCCCCAAACAAATTCCAAGTCCACAAGACATCCCTATTTTTTAAAATTGGTAAATAACATGCTTGAATTTTGGAAGAGTGTTTTTTAGGATGCTTCAAAGACTTCCTATGAAATTACAAACTACCTACATAATTGTTTACAAACATTTACAACCAATATCAATAGGTATTGTTCTAGTAAGTATCGGTCGTTACAACACAATTCTAGGATAGATCTTCAATTATCATAACAATTTACATTCACAATTCCTATGCAAACTATTATTCCAAGCTTTAAGAAAATCCTACTAAAAGCTTCAAAGAAAATAAGAACCAAAAAATGTACAATGTTCAAACTTCTAAATGTCAAAGAGAGTACTCCCAAAGAAACCCTCCACAATAGAATTCAATATCTAGTAACCAATACGTAACTAATACATATCTCACTAATTGATGTACATCCTTTTTATACATCCTACTACTACCCCTTTCACAATAACTTTGGTTTAAGGTTGTGTAAAAGTATGCAAGGATATGTTTGCAAAACATTACATATGCATTTTAGTATATTTTGATCATACATGGTAGAATTATTTGTTTGAATTTACAAAGTTGAAATTGTTGTGTTTTTGTGGATTTTCATTAGTTGATGTTTGTATTTGTTGAAAATATGTTTTTATTCTATGATTACAAATGTGTATTGTAATTAGTACTTACCAAGGGCCGAGGCAAATATTGATTTCCATGTGTATAATATTACCCTTGTTGGTTGTCAACGGCATTGCAACGCAACCTTGGTTTGTCTTTTTAAGTAAGTAAATAAGTTCAGCTCCACCAAAGCAAATGTCTCACACATTCTACCCTCGTGTGGTTAGTCACAAAGGCAGCCCCTGATTATCTCCACCAATCAATCACCTTTCCTACTATTGTGCCATTGCCCATCATATAGTTCCACCTCAATTTAAGGTACCTCCCCACACCACATGTCACCCTATGTATGTATCTAACCTTATCCTATACCTCCAGCATTTTGCTTACAATAGAGTTATCTATAAAGTCACCCTCTCTTCACCCTCTTTTTAGGCCTCCTTTCACCCCTATCCCCTCTTTCAATGGTATCCGCAAAGTAAAAATACTATCAAATCTCAGTGTGAAATGCTGACTCAGCATTTAATGCACAAGGTTCCAGAGTATTTATAGTAGTTGTACAGGTAGGAGCACCGAAAATATCATGTAGCCGCAGTGGAGGCTATCAGAAAAAGGAAAGACGGGATGAAAATCAGTTTACCATCAAAATTGGTGGAAAAACTAGTTTGGATCCTGCATATTTTGGTTTAATAAAATTTCCATTCCCAGTTACATACATCAATATTGATGCCCTATTATGCCAAAACTGGTAGTTCTCACCCTCTAATCGCCTGACTTTACCAATAACTTTAAGGCCTTAAAAAAACTGTTGTATTTTTCATATTTGTAACAATTTTTCAAATACGGTCATACTCCATTTCTGGTAACATTGCCGTTCCAATATGTCAACTAGGAGCCTAACTTTTTGGTGCAAATTGTTTGGCCTCAAAAGTGCATGAGCAATCTGCTTGAGGAAAGCAAAAGTGAAGACACATCATCCGGCTATACTTCAATGTGATCCCCTTTACTTTACATTTGGACAAGGTACACAAATCCCATGCAATGCAACCTCGCGGAGGTTGGCCACAACTTGACTTGCCCACTAGCAAGTAAGTCAATTGGTATGGATAGATTTTGGAGACCTAATGACATAATGTTATGAGATCGGGGCGACAAGATCTCTCAAAGTTCCACGTCTGGGTTAAATGTACAAAGTCGGGGATGGTATCTTTGCCTTAACTTGAAAGTATGTTTCAAGTATATGCACTTAATCATCAACTTGGTCACTTCAAGACCTTTCTATTTGTGCTAACTTGACGTCCTTTGAATTCTGCCTTGTTTTTCATACCTTTGTACATTTTCTGAATTAGGGATGAGTTTATAAATAAAGTTGTGCAGGGATTTGATGATTTCTGTTCATTGGCTCCTACAGAGTGAAAGTGGGTAGGTAGGTAGGTACAGCCCTAGGGGAAGCAATTGTGGTGTATAAAGCTCTACCCACACTTTTTTCCTTAAAACTTTTTTTGGGTGATACCAATTGGGTAAGTAAGGCTGGGTAAGAACCTTTTTTTTTTTTTTTAAATGAAAAAATAATTCGCCTGAGTTTCTGAAAAGTTCAGTCATAGAGTAGTGTATTTTTTTTTCAAGGGTGAAATTTCGCCAAATTTTTCACCTGAAAAATATGAGTTCAACCTATACAAAGCATTTTTTTTTGCGAAAAACATGATTTAAATTTTTTCAGAATTTTATGATAAGTTTCAGTAGGTAGTCAAGAATATAGAAGGATTATAGTTTCTTTCTACTTTCATGTCTAGTTTGTAGCCAAATCTGGCTAAATAATCTTATGGATGATTGCCACTTCAGCTACATAAAAAAATGTGAAAATCACAACATGGTTTTCTTATTACCCTGTGCAGGTTTCGCTTTCTTTTATAATTTAAAAAAAAAAAGAACTAACGAGTTGGTTTTTCATAATGGTGGTATGGTTTCATACCTTCAAAATCACAATGCCCTTAATGAGGAGCCTTACCGTATAAATAGTTCATAACAAAATTTCCTTCCCTACTTCCTATGAGATTCATTCCTGACATAAAACATTGTCACTTGTGTGTAAAGATTTATATGTTAAGCTAAGGATAATCAAACTTGGGCTTTGTGTTGCTTTGCATTATTGATCAAATGATATAAAGTAAAAATATATTTTAAAATCAAATTATTTTGAGAGAAAGGTAATTAATTATCAAACATTGATAATCCATGACCATATAGATTGTCAATGAATCCTTTTTTCCAATTTTTTTTTCATATCCAACCTAATGTTCCTTAGGGTGTTTTCAATGTGCCTTTTGAATGCCCCACTAATCCAATTTTTTACTACTAACATAAAAATTTAATATGTTTGGTAGGTCAATGTCCCATCTTGGGAGGTCATTTTTGGACCTTGACCTAGCACCTTACTCTTAAATAATCATAGCAATTAAAAAACTCAATAAACTTTGAAAATGTTAAATTTGTTTGGTTTAAAAGTATTTTTTCCGATGAAAATTAAATTAAATGAAATTTATTATTTCAAAAATGTGTATTTGTTTTTTGGTTAAATCTCGTATGTAAACATATGAAAATTTAAAACTAGAAACCTAACCTTCTCAATATGGGTGGTATATATTACATACCATATTCCTTGATTAGATTTGGCAACTAACTATCGAATAATTAATTGAATTTTAAATTTTAATTATGCACTCAATTTTTTAATTCTGAGATTTTTGGTAGGTAATGATCATAAAAAATAACAAACGCATTCTTTTTAAGTTTGTGGGACATGCTAGTGTGTTTAGATTGTCTTAGTTTTAAATTCTTGAACTTGAAAATATGCAATTCAAAGTTCACAGTCAAAACCTGCATATTTTTTAGTTTTATAAAAATTTCAGCACAAGTAATAAATAAAATTTCAAAACTTCAACAAAACAAAAATTAATTTAATTTATGCCAAAATCGTTTAGGTACTATGGTACACATTATTGGATTACCATTGAGCTAAGTCTATTTGAGAAGTGTGATAGACACACTTGGATAAACACAATAGGTTGACATGTATTGGAACTTGGGTTAAAATGTGTTTTCAAATTACATTTAATAAATGACATAATTTTTTATAAAAATCTTTAAATTATTTGGGCATGTTGTGTAAGCTTTCACACATTATAGATCATTCTACATGAAACATTAGACACATTTTAATGCAATGAGTGTGATGCTTGTGATTTCATGGGTGTGGAACATTAAACACACACCTCCAAGTTGATTGATTAGAAAATTCACATGAGATTATTTTAGGTTAACGTGAATTAACATGTTTTTATCAAACTTTTCATTAAGATGTGAAGGGATATGGGAAAGGTTGGGTCTTAACTAGTTTAAAAGAGACGAAGTTGAGAAGGAAAATATTTTCAATTGATTGGAAAAAAAAAATTAAAAGAGAAAAAAAAGTTTACTCATCCGTATAGAGGGTGGTTAGAAGGGAAAAAATAAAATGTTCACCCCCAAATCATGTGTGGAGGTGATATTAAAAGATTGTTAGATGACACTTTCACTATATTGATGAATTTGATGGTTGGAATGAATTTATGAAGTCTAATTAATTTCATAAACATAACATTGATAAAAAAAATGTAAACTTTTTAACTTTGATAAAATGTTTTAATGGATATTTAAATTTCAATGATGGCTTAAACAAGTATGTTTCTAATTTCTTGTTGGTTTTAAAAAAAGGTCTTGCACATCTCAATTTGCACCCGCTTTGCAAGCCTTGGTGTTTTGACCACAATTGGATCACTTATTTTTCACCTTCCTTTTTTTTTTTGCTACTTATGTTTATATCTTCCCCGTCTTCCCCCTCCCCCCCCCCCTTCCTCCCCCCCCCCCCCCCCTCCACCCCTCTCCCTCCTACTACTACACCCCTCCCTCTTCCATAACTTAATCACAAAAAAATATAATACAT
>Ga0116227_10005059_pt1 | contig 28202 bp, 25 predicted proteins | sample S1TSphgellanicum_FD_89693 | JGI IMG/M metagenome (GOLD analysis project Ga0116227, IMG submission 89693) | Host-associated microbial communities from peat moss isolated from Minnesota, USA - S1T2_Fb - Sphagnum magellanicum MG | ecosystem: Host-associated > Plants > Peat moss > Unclassified...
TGGAGTGAAGATGAATGGTGTGGAAGAGGGGGGCGAAGGAGGGGTTGGGGGGGGGGGTGGGGGGGTGGGTGCATAGCTGCCATTGCCATTATCATCAAAAGTTCATGGCACTAACTCTTGGTGGGTCAAACCAAGCTTCATGTGTGCTATGCAACCTTAAGGTTCTTGCAACTTAAGTTTGATCTTCTTATGATCTTTGAATTACATTATAATCTCCAAATTTTTGTGGAGTTCAATATCTGGAAGATCTTAGTTACTTTTTGTTCAAATGCATTTGCAGTCACTTCTTGTTTTGAGCTTCATGTGTTCTGCATTCTAGTTCACTAGTTTCAATGGCATCCTCAGCAATGAAGAGAAAACCCCTTCTTGTTAGATGTGAGAATAAGAGAGACAATTTAGTGAGTAAATGAGAAAAAGACAAGCTTGTGAGGGTGAATCAAACCTTTGATCGTTCAAAGTGGAATGTCCTAATTTTGTCGAAAAATTGGAATTTGACGATGCAAGTCTAGATCCCCACAAAGACATCAAGGAGTCTCTGGTGACGCATGAGAAACTTGTGTATACATTTGGTGTCAGGCAACAAATTGGTTGTAAAGCAATTGTCAATGAATTTTTTATTGTGCAAGATTGTGAAGTGCTCCTCAAGTTGTACAAGGATGTCTATGCACATCCTCCCCAAAATGGTAACTATCTAGCCATTTTTTGCGTAGTTGGTTAGCATAGCACAAAGGCCACCTTGTGAACTGGGCTCAATATGCACATGATACAACACATTAGCAACTAAAAAAGGTGACACGGCTTGCACCATCCTTGAAACACAAGACTACTTTGGCCGTTATAGCACAAAGTGGCGATCATACTCACAAGTAGCTTGGTGATGGAGGGTGCCACAATGATGATTGCTTTCTAATTGAAGGCATGAATGATTTCAAGGTTTTCATGCTGCATGATATTACACAAGTTAAGAAGTTTTTGGAAGATGTAGAGTAGACCAAATGTCCAAAAAAGTCAATTATGTTAACAGAGAAAGAAAATTTATAGTTGGAAGTTCGATCTTGGGCAATTACTCTGATTCACTTGAAGAAGTCCTTGGAAAAGGATGAGTGCAAGCTAGGAGAGTTTGACAAAAGTAGGGATAAGGCTCGGCAAAAAGTTACCAAATGTCAGTTGAAGTGTGAAGATTTGAACGCCACTTTGGATTACATTGTTGTGGAGAAATATAGGGCTATGGTAGCAACAATAGTTGCCAATTTGAAGAAGAGAGAAAGAGATTCTACCACACTTGAAGACCTCCTCCACCTTCAAAGTCTTGAATTGGGTTGCAAATCAACATCGAATTCAATATCAAGATTTGGGATTTGAGGATCATTTGCAGAATTAAGTTGTTTTTTCTTGAGTCTCAACCTTTAGTGTCTTTGTTGTTTTTGTTGTTTATTTTGTAGCCTACAAAGGAACCAAGTACATCCACAATGTAAGAAATTACATAACATTGTTGGGACATTTTCCAAATTGTTTGTTAGCACAAATTAACCATAGTGATTTAGGTATGTAGTTAAAGAACTTGTACTTGTTGAACTACATGTAATTGTTTTGTCATAAATAGAAAGATGTAAGTATGAAATGGTAGGTAAATGTAATAGTCAAACATTCATGAAGAATTCATTTGGCTCTTTTCATATTTATTTTTAGATCAAGTTAAATGAATGATTAAGTTATGCATATATTAATAATGTGAATAATTCTACCTTTGCCAAGTTTTGTACATTTACCTGGCCATTTCAACTACTAAAGCCTCCTTTATCTGAGCTTTGCATTCTTGATCAATCTTTATCCTCTCTACTCTTGGCATATACTTGTTCCTTTTGCTTCCCATTTGGACATAAACAACTATGAACCATTAGACCAAATGATGCAATACATCTTGGAGAAACCACCTAGGCATTTAAAAATAATATTGTTAACATGTGAAACCATTGTATGTACCTCAATCTAGGCCAATTAGCTCCCACATCAATGAAACAAGATAATGAACTTTGTTCAAGATGTAATTCCTTGAAAATGAAATATTCTCTACTATGACATTATAATATTGATAGTTGTGAAACCATTGTACTTTGTTATAAGAACATGAAGGTCTTTAGGTACACCTCCTTGCACAAAACATCCATTTCAACAACTAAAGGTTTATGTTGTGATGCCACTAACCTTGGACAAGGTATTCATGTGGATCGGATTATATCTCTATTGTTGTATCCCCAAGATGATCAAAGCCAACAATATAGGGAAGGATTAGAGCAATCCTTATAATATTGCATAATTTGAGTGAATGTATAGATAATACATTGTGGATTCATACAGAAAGTAGCTTCAATAGTGTCAATTCAAAAAAATCACATTTGTGGTCAGATAGTAAAGGCATGGATTTACATTTCCAAAATTGCATGAATTAAATGTTCTTGCTATGTTAATTTCCTACAATTTCTTGAAAATATGTTGATGGAAGGTTGAAATTATAAATATTAAAACTCAAAGTTCTCTTTTACCTTGTACATATTATGTGTCCAAAGTATGTTTGTCAGCATACTTGCCTTGGTTGATGATCTAAGTAAGTTAGTAGTCTACTCTTCCTTCACAAGAACCTTTTCACATAGGTTGTGAGCATTGAAACAGTAGTGCGAACATTCCTTTGCCACACCAGTTGGTTGGGATCTTTTGTGCACAACTTGCACCATTAGCAGATGTTGGTTGTTTTTGAGCCTTTACTTCCCTTAGAAATGTGTCTCTCATAGTCCCAACTTTTTATGTTCTGGTTGCCTCCATCTACACCAAAGAAACAATTAAAAAAATCCCTACAAGCTTTGTCCAGCCTTAAACCTTCCAGACTTCCGATTAGATCATTTTCCTTCTTTTCGCTAACACACACATGTAATCAAAATTCTAGCAACATTACTCCAACCCATATGTAAGGAATTAGAACCTAAACCCAAAAGACCTTAAGTACCCTTGCAAATTAGGTTTATAGTGCAGAAAAAAAAACTAGCCCAATTTCAAAGCAGAAAGAACACTTATAGAAGATGAAGGTCATAGTAGAAATTTGCAAAAGCATATGAAGAAGAAAACATCAAAAAACACATGGAAATATGTTTGAGAAAAAATTCTAGAACTTAGCAATACATGTGTGTTCAAAACCAAGTTCAATGCATGGTATCACAAAAAGAACAAACATGTAGAACATTAAGAAATGAGCTACAAAGTTTTCTAAAAGCAAGTATGGAAGCATATGGAAGACCTAATATCAAATAGAACCAATGACCTAGAACTTCTTTAAATGTCTTTGAGGTGTATAGGATGCATAACATTTGCAACAACTTCAATATTTAGTATTTGTTTGAGAAATGGGAGACAAAGTGAAATTTGTTCATGCATTGCAAATGTTGATGTGTTCAACCAACTTTGAAAATTGTCTATACCACAACTTAGGGATCCTAATTAGAGGAAGACAACATACCTTATCAAAGCTCGCAATGTGCGTTAGATGCAATTAGCCTCCATGGCAGTCCACGAACATTAGGTTTGCAAATTGTACACCTCACATTTGAAGCTCACACCTAAGAATAATCAAATTTGTCTTGAAGAATAAGCAACTATGTTCAACTCAAGCAACAAGTTAGTTTGCTTGAAAGCTAAGCATTGTTATGGTCGTTGTGAGACACAGGAACAAGAACAATATATGCAAAACAAGAAGACAAGGAAGCAACCTCTATTCGTAGCTAGGTCATTTCAGAATGGGAAGTGTATTAGCAAAGGAACCTATTTACAGTTAGGTCGTTTCAAAATAAGATAGCTTTGCAACTTAGGTTTTGTAGATAACACATGCCCTAGTTGTAGGTAATAGATCTACTTGTTTACTTGCAAAATTGGCTAGGCAAGTAAAAATGGAGTTGCACCTTTGGAGGTTAAATCAATTTGCCATCCTACTCTACATCAACATACTTCTAGAATAATTTTTTCCATCTCATTTGGAGTGAAGAAAGTAGGTGAAAAGTATTTTTGAAATAATGGTATATTTTGATGTTTAAAAACTAAATAAAAAATTACCACATTAATCACAAAACTTGGACTTGTATACCTTACATCACATATACATAAAATGCAGCAAATGTTCACACTTGGACTTTGATAAATTTTGGACATACTTGCATCAAACTTTTTAAATCCCTTCATCTGCGCATGCCTATGTAAAGTAACTTGCAAGTACACCATCAACTATTATTTTTCAACATTCAATTATATATATCAAGAGAAAAACTAGTACTTTTCATGTATATGTGGGTCCATTTCAAAAGAATAAAAATATCATTCACTTTTGCTTGTGGTTTTCCACACAACTAAATTTTGCATTGTCAAAATTCTACTTTTTGTGTCTAATTGACTATGTTTCCACCCCGCCCCATGGCCCTTGATCATTGTCTTGTGCTTTCCACTGTCGACCATGGTACCCTATCGTTAATCCACCTACATTAATATAATGAGTGTTGTACTCCTTAGACCTATGTTAAAGACCTATGCCAAAATCCAATGGGGGTGGGACACTTTGGGTCCACTTAGTGTTATTAGGGTTTTTTAATTATGTAGTAGGGACTTGGGGTTCTTTAAGAGGTTCAACAATGAAGTTCAACACAATTGTTTTTACAAGTGGTGTTGTGAATTTTAATGCCCTCTTAAATGGTCCCACTTCTTATAAGTCTATGGTATTGATTACTCAATTAAGCAAACATAATCATCACATGGGGGTAAGAAAATCTTGACCATGAAAAAATGTGGGTTTTATAGTGGATCCACTCACTTCCAAAGACTTAACTATAGCTTGAAACGATTTTTGTTGCCTTCGGTCATTATGAAAGGGCAAATTAATCATTGTTGACCATGAATGACTAACCCAAATCAAATGGTGACCAAACAATTTTAATCACCTTCCAATGACCGGAATATTTAGGTTGCACAAAACCATTAGTTGGCAACCAAAATAGGTTTAGTTGTGACCAAGGTTGTTGAAAAAGTTGGCAATCAAAACATTTTGGTCATTGCCGATCATTATTATTCATTTGATGACCAATTTTTTTTAGTTACCATCTAGATAATTGGGATAGGTGGCAACCAAGAAACTTTGGTCGCCATGGTGGATAGTTGATTTAGGTGGCAATCAAAGATTTTTGATTACCATGGGGGACATTCATGTCAAGTGGCAACTAAATTTTTTCAATAACCATGTCGTGCGGTTAATTCAAGTGGCGACCAAATTTTTTAGTCCCCATTTAATGGTTGTGTATTATTGATGCATGTTCATTGTTAAATGAAAATTGTATTATTTTAGTTGTTAGGAAATCTACCCCTTGGCGATTGAACTCAATTTCGGTCGCTGTTATGCTGATATAAAAGGTTTGAACTTGGAATTTTAGAACTTTCTTTTTGACATGTATGATTGAGGCAATTTGTGATACACTTTGAAGAAAGTTTTCACTCCTTCAAGCAATTTGGGTTTTCCTTGTGATTCCAATTATTTTTGCAAATATAGTTATCATTTTTTTTAATGCACAAGCAACCATGTCAAGTACTCAAAACAAAGGTGAAAAAGTTGAGAAGGCCAATTCAAATATGGTTCTTGATGACAATGACATTTGGGATGATTACACAATTGTGACATGGGACTATGAAAGGGCAAATGTCATATATTTTTTAGACGAGGAAGAAGGAAAATATCATGTGGATATTGCTCAATTATCAAAGCACTTGTTGTACAAAGACATCTTCATAACCTTCTACATCACCAGTGAACTTGTTGTGGATGGGGAATGAATGTTGATAATTTGGGATCACAATGGTGTGAATGCCAAATATTTCCCATGTGTGTTTGAAGGAGTATATGTTTTGGATGTCACAAATATGCTTGAAGATTTGTTGTTAGAAAACATCTTTGATGAATTTCATGTTTACAACATATGTGATTACTTCAACATAATATGACCATTAGAAAACTGTTGATAATAGAAATGCATAATTTTGTTATGAATGTACAAATGTACATTTCTACAAATAAAGGATGTTGGTATTCCCACATGTTAAGCATGTGAACCATGATTTTATTTTTCAAAGTTTTCTTACTTGAAAATTTATGAAAACTTTTTGAGTGATTTTTCAAAAACATAAATCATTTTTTATATGTTGAGAAAGCCTCCCTTTCCTCTCTAAAAGAAGGAGGAAAAGATATTGAATAATAATAATAATAATAATAAAGATGAAGAAAGGAAGTAGAAGGGAAAAATAGGGGGGGGGGAAGAAGGAGGAAAAAATAATAAAACAAATTGCACAAGATTGTGCTAGAACCTTATGTGTAAATATCAACTACACATTGACTAAAGGGGAAAAAAATAGAATAGAGAAGGAGGAAAAAAGGAAGAAAATGATTAAAGAGAAAAAGTGGGGAGGAAAAAAGAAGTAGATGAGAGAAGGTTAGTTTTTTAAAAAAAAAGGAGGGTAAGGAGAGAAGAAATATATAGGAAGAAAAAAGGGGGGGGGGGTGATGGAGGAGGAGGCAAAAAATTATTAAAAAACAAAAAAAATGGAAAGGAAGAAAAAGAAAAAGGAGGGGTGAGAAAAACAAATGCCCTACTTGTGACTGAATTTGGTTGCCATCAAATAGTGGCAATCAAATTTAGTGTCCATTCGAATGAGGTGATTGAACTCACTAGCCAACAACCATGGTTTGATAACCTTATTTGGTTGCCAACCTCCAAGGTCTAGTGACCAAATTCAATCATAGCCATCTAATGGCAACCAAATTTTATTCACACCCATTTGATGGTGATCAAAGTTTTGATTTAAACTTGAGAGCATATGAGTTTTTAAAAAAAAATTGGATTCATTTTTAGCTTCTTCTTTGCCCATTTGGGTTTTTTGTTTTTGGTTGCACACTTACAACCATTGCATACATCACAAACTTATAGACTTCATAGATTTGTTTCAAATTCACACGAAATTAGTTGTTTCATAGGTTCGTGTTGTTTACACACAAATTTCATACCTTTAAAACACATATGATGCACGTATAAATAGAATGGAATATTTTCATGTGGATCAAAATATTCCATTTTGTTTATATGTGCATCATACATGTTTTAAAGGCATGAAATCCGTGTGCAAAAAACACGAACTCATTAAATAACTAATTTCGCACGATTTTCATTATCAAATCATGAGAGGGTAAGTTTGTGACGTAAGACCTTGGGTGAGCCAAGGTGACTAAAACTTGGATTAGGGTGGGGGGGGTTTGTTTTTGGCCTTATATGTAATAATTTGGAATACCTTAAACCTTGAAATTTCAAGATTGTAATTGCTCTTAATAATTTATTCTTGGAAAGTCTTTGGGTTTTCAGGGAACCTTAAACCTTTAACAATGTCACTTAGCCAAACATTAGGTGGACAATTTGACCTTAACCCCTCAAACTTTTTATTTTTTGGCATTTGGCAATTTGCCTACAAGGCATTCAAGTGGCCCATCACTTAACATGTAGAAGTGAAGGGCATAAAAAATGTCCAAAGGTGACAATAATGCGTTGACTTAATCTCAAAAGTGGTAAATGTTTGTGGACAATGATCCTAGAAACTATGTTGGATTTTCAAGGAACAATTAATGACTTACCTTGACATTGCTTTTGTGAGTAAATAAAGATTCATCTTGGACAAATATAAACAAGTCATGGAAAGAAAATTTTGGTGGAATTTATAAACAAAATTTCAAAATACACAAAATTATTAAATTCAATAGGTTTTTGGAGTGGTTTGATTGTAAGTTCTCAAATGCAACATCTAATTTGATGCAATGGTTTGAAATCTTTTATTCACAAAAGGACAAGGCACATTGGACCATGGAAGTGACAGAGTTGTGGGATAAGGTGGCATGGCAAGCCAAATTTAACAAAAACATTTCAAAAAAAGAAGGTGTGGTTGGCACTGTGGATGGAAAAAGGGGTTCAAAACCTTTTTTCCCAAATTGGAGGCCAAGGCATTTTGTGGATTCCAAACACAGCAATTGTGTAGCCTTTGTTGGGTGGGGATAATAATGGTGGTTATGCCATTATGGTGTGGTGCGCAAGGTGTGAATTGAAAGGTTTGATTGCATCCCAAACACCATTGAGTTGGCAGGGAAAACACCCAAAATGGATGATAAACGAGAAACACACAAGCAATGTTTGATAGACGTGTTAGTTTGCCCATGCATGTGAACATCCATGTGTCATCAAATTCTTGGTGATCCATTTAAACATGGAGGCATACACATTGTGTTGGAATGGGAACATGCTTTAGAAATGTTGGATTACAATATGAAGTACTTGCCCATTTTGAACAATCGAATGTTATTGTGACAAAGAAGGCCGAATATAAAAAGGGTGAACATGATATGTGGCCTTTAGGTGAAATTGTGTGAAGTTAGCATGGGCATTCATGAACATTATGAATGTTATACACCATTCTAAAATTTTGCACAATGATTCGTCATTATGAGAAATGCAAACTAATTCTAAAAGACATTTTTTAGTTGAATAGGACAAGTTGCAAAGGACATGATTTCTCATAGTGTGTTAAAAACATCATGTTACATTTTTTGACAAATTAGATGTTGTGTACATTGGTGTGTGTGATTAGGGTGAAACTGGATGCATGCAAGAGGTGACTCCATTTTTATATGCATTTGCTAGGGAACATGATCTTATCAACACAAGGAAAGTATGTTGGTGGGTGGCCCCATAATTGTTTTTTGTTCATGGTGAGTAGGGAATTCCAAATCCCCCTTATTAAATGGCCAAATAACACCAAACAACTTTGAGGTTTGAGGTATATTCAATGGGCAAGCTTGCAAATGTGATATGGGGTGAAGATTGTGATGTAATTTTTTTGTGGGCAGTTCAACCAAAATGTCATTTAGCAAGGGATCCATGACATGTACAAGTTGAATCCAAAGGCACGATGAACCATCCAACATGTTGTGCACATGTTGATGGCACTTCCACATAATTAGACTCCACCTAAAGAATGTTATTGAAGGTAGCCATAGGCCATAGATTATTTGTACTTAGTTCATACAAAATTTAATGTAATTTGTAAGAATTGTAAAAAATCACATGTTGTGAACTTGGTGATTTAATAAAATCAGGTTTTATCAAGGAATCATGTTGTCACGTGTCATTATATTTGAAATTCGTGTGATATTGGACTTTCTATTCATATTGTGATTTTTCATTTTTCACATGTTAAAGGCATAAGTAAATAACAAGCATCCCATCATTTCATGTCCCCAAAATTTTCATGTTTTTGGTGTGGAAATTTTCTCTAAAGTTATAATGTAGTAAAAATATTGGAAAATTGATTCAAGTTCCACTTTAGAAACAAAATTTTTTGGATTATTTTTTCCCAAACCTTTTGGATAAAAAAAGGAATTGGCCAAAAAAATCATTGGATGAAAACCCTTATACCCCTTATTATTTGTTACCATAGTTTGGTTACAAGTCATTGGGTGGTAATAAAAAAATTGGCAATCAAAAAAATTGTGTGGTGACCAAAACTTTGGCGATGGAAAAATTTGTGGCAACCAAAAATGTTGGATACCAAACCTTTGGTGATGGAAAAATCTATGGTGATAAAAAAAGGTGGTGATTGAAACTTTGGTGACACAAAAATTAGTGGTTATTGAAAATTCCAAAGTGTGGCGATTGAAAGCCATTTTAATCACCATAGGGTGTATGGCAATTGAAAGAAGCTAGATGCAAGCTACGATGGCTCAATATTGACAGAAATTACACTCCCTACAAGTGCATACAAGATTATTTAAAATTATTAAAGTGGACATGGTTGTTATTTTTAAAAATGTTATTATTTTAATCTTTGAATGATACATGTTCAATCACCTACAAACCTTCCCAAATCTATGTGAAAACTTGTATTTAATGTAGTTGATGTCATTTTTAATTTGGAAGTCCTAAAAGGAAAACTCACAAAGTCCATAGGAATAATGAACCATCTAAAACATTCAAAAACATATGTTTTTGAGACAAAGAAATTGAAAAGCAAACAAAAATTACAATTCATATGGACTTATGAAAATATGGTCAAATTTTAACCATTCAAAAGTCTTTAACTATTAAACAATTAAGGTTTTTTAAAAAAAGATTCCTCATATGAGTTTATCATCTTATATTACATTATATATTGAGTCCCAATAACAAATTTGGAATCTGAATCAATATAATTTTTTTCATTTTGTGATGTTCTAATCAGATGACCAATATATATTTTTCAATCTCAAAAGTTCATTTCATTTCTTATTAATAAAAAATCACATAGTTTTATTCATAATGAAATTATTAGTTTGGATCCAAGTCTCAATTAGTAGATCTAAAGATATATTAATTACCATATGCATTTGAATAAAAGGTACCTAGGGAAAAAACATCGTTTCGTTACAAAAGTGAACCATTGTAATTTGCATCTACACAATAGGTCTAGTTTCAGTCATTTTTATCCTTGCCTTGGGGGCTTGATATGAACTTTGGCCTAGGTTGACCCTAAGTTGACTTAGGTTAACCCTATTTTGATGTGATGTTGGGTTATGTTTACATCCAAAGGGAGGCATTGTGTCATGATGGATGCCTAGACATTGTGACAACCATGCTTGGTTTCCAAGAAGGTTATTAAAAGAAATTGGGTAATATTATTTGATTATGCATAAAGGTAGGTTATCAAATAACCAATTGATTATCACTTGTTATCCTAGTGTTATTAACCAATCATAATGTTTTTTAAAAAAGATCTATCTTTTTCGTTTTTGGTTATAATGTTCAAAGATTGATAACTTACCTAAATGATAATTTGGTCATCTAAGTAGGTTATTAGATTTTTGAAAATTCAATACTAGGAATTATCAATTTAACTAATTATGAAAAATCAATAACTAATTGGTAGGTTATTAATAATAAGCTTGATAATCGAGTTAAAATTCAATGACTAGCCAACATTGGTTCATAGTTCATACCCCTTACTAACATGATGTGTTTATTAAGGAAAATAGTTTGTTATGTTATGTTTTGTATGTCATGCTCAAAACTCCAGAACTATGGCACCACTTGGTACCACATTCTTGATGCTCTTGGAAAGACTCAATGACTAGGGCATACACCAAGGTGGTTTTATAAGATTTAAACCTATGTTACAAAAAAATTCAACAATCACCAAAAAAAATAAAATTGTAGGAAAAATTGAGCAAGTTTTCAACACTATTGGAACGCCCTTGATGAGTAAGATTTCTAGTAGATGATATTCTAATTTTTAGATTGAACATGGGGGAGATATTGAATTTAAAGTAATTTTGTGATTAGAAATTAATTAAAAATATACAATATTTTTTCACAATTGAATTTTGTTGTTAGGGTTCTACTCACACTTGGAACATTTATGTAATCCTATTCACACTTGGGCTAGTGGCAAGCCACACTAACATGACATTATGGAAAACAATGTACAACATGAGTTTTTTTAGGTGTGGATATAAGCGAACCTTGGCACATGCAACACATCATACCAACTTTCATGTTGGACCATGTTTTATGGAATTTCTTATCGACCCAACCTTGCCATTCACATGACATCATACATGAAAAATATTCTTAATTCACATATATACAAAAAAACTACTTGTCCAACCTTATAAGGGATTAAATTGCCATGAGGATTGTTACAAAATATACTACTAGACCTAAAATGTAAAGCCACCACCAATGGTTCCAACATTGTGCATAGGAAGCAAAGAATAAGGTAGTTGTCAATTTTTAGATTGTGCGTTGCAATAACAATGTATTCTAACCCCGAAGAAACAACACACACACCAAAGAAAACAAAACCCTTTTGAGAAAAGAATAAGGTATGTTGTCATATTTTTAAAAGCTTGGATGCGGATTCTTAATTCTAACCTTTACAAACAAAATCGATAAATGAGGAAGCTAACCCCTAAGCTTGCAATGACATCAAGAAAGAGAATGTCCTTTGTATAATAGAATCATGTGATACAAGAAAAACATGACATTTCACCATGTACACCCAACCAATGGGACAGATTCCCATCCAACATAAAAACAAATTTGACAAGACTTCTAATAACAATATCCCACCGACATCATAGTGTTTTACAAAATTGAAACACAAATGAAGTATGATCTTACAATACAATATTAAAGGCAATCATACAATCTCACTGCAATTTTACCATAGAATAATTCATTCAATCCTACCATAGAATCCAACCACCGTATTTTTTACTAGAGAAATTTTGCCAAAAAGGGAAATTAAAGATTTGCAAAAAATTGGAGGTTTTCAGTTGCCAAAAGTGAAAAAGGTGAAAATCATCATAGAGATTTGGTTTTCATTGTGTAGCCAATCCTATAAAAGGATGATTAAAATTTTGTACTTTATTTAGTTAAATTCTCCTAGAGATGATTGCCACTTTTTCTACAACTTCCGATGGAGGATGGCCATTTTGGCTACATAACAAATATTCTAAACAAATAACTGACTCCAATATGTGCAAGGTCAAGGCCTGAGGGTGGGGTTCTTATTGAAGTAAGGCCCCACACAAGGACGAGTCAGGCATGGGCCTTGCAGGAAGCTTCCACATGTGGGCCTTCATATGGGCTGTCATATGTAATGTAAAAGAACCAGCTGAAATTTCCTTAATGAAATATGAGAGGCAGACACCTAAGGTACCGTCCAATTGCAAACAGAAATTTTAGCTGCTCCTTTACAGATATTGGTGATGACATCATATAGGCAACCGTGCCGGATGGATGGTGTATGGACAGGAAACATTTTTTCATCCTATTTGTGTCCCGTGCCTAACAACAATGGTCTTCTATGTACTAATCATCCAGATGCATCTCCTTACCTAGTAACCATTAAGTGCCTTACCTACTTTAACTACCTATAATGACCACTTACATTTGATGTTTACTCACTTACATGGGTAGTGCGAGGGGGAACACAAGAGAGGGTATAGGATAGGTCACAAAGTGTAAAACCTTGGTAACTTGCCCACTTACATAGGTAACAAGTTACCTAGGTAGTGCAAGGGGGAAGTAGGAGGGTTTATAAGAAAGGTGACAAAGGTAAAACCTTGGTAACTTTGGGGCTTTAGTAGAACCAAAAAGCAAACCAAAGCAAAGTAAAACAGACCAGGTGGAAGGACTAGTGAAGTAGATGATGCTTGTTTAGACTCAGCCACCATGATCATCATCTTCTTCTTCTATCTTTTAGACTTCATTAGATGAGGGAGGGTTAAAGATTAATGACTGAAGTATGGTGTCCTCATGGATGAGAGAATGAAAGAAGAAGTCATCATCGATGAGAAAGTTGATCATCGTCATTAATGTTATTTTAGTACATGTGGACCATGAATCATAGGTACACAAGTGTTGGTTGTGATTTATTTGATAATAAAAAAAATGTGAGCTATTCTTTAATTTAAAAAACCCCCTTCTTTCTCAAATTTAATACTAAAAACTTTCAAACTTCAGTTTACTACTAAATAAAAACCTTGAAGCTTGAGGAGCAACCCACAGAGGAAACTTGGGCTCTAATCTTAGTAACCCAAAAGCAGCGAAACAAAGTTGATAGTTTTTTCAGTTGGGTGATTGATTGTGCTTTCAGTGAATTCAAGGAGACAAAAAGTTCACAGTTTTTTCAGTTGGGTGATTGATTGTGCTTTCAGAGATTTCAAGGAGACAAAAAAGTTCACAGATTTTTTATTTGGGTGATTTGTGCTCTCAGTGATTTTCAAGGAGAAAAAGTCCACAGATTTTTTCAGAGTCTTTTCAGTTGGGTGAATGTGCTTTCAGTTGGCAGGTTTTGTGGGTTTCTTGTTGGTGGCAAGCAGCAGCTGATGGACTTTGACACCATCTTTTCTTCTCAATTATGTCATTGTTTGGTGTTGGGTTTCTCTGGAAATTTCATCAATGTACTTTCGTGCACATGAAAAAATAAACAGCCTGAAGAATTTGTTTTGGTTTTCATCATCTCTCTCCCTCTCAACTCTATGTGTGTGTGTGCATGTGCTTGAAATTTGATTCAAAGTGTTGAAGCTTTTTCAGTTGCTTCCTGCTTTGTTACAAGCAATTTCTTTTTTCCTGTTGGGTTTGTCTCAAGCTTCCTGGGTGTCTCAGATTTTTAAGGGTCAGAGGGTTTGTCTTGGGGAGGGAGGGAGAAGAAGCAAAAGAATTTGTGGAGTTTCTTGTGCTTTGTGGAAAACCAAGGACATTGAATTTGGGGGAGAGAGAGAGAGAGAGAGAGAGAAACAGAGCTGGAAAACTCAAGGATTTTTGTTTCTCCAGCTGGTAGCTTACTCATGGTTGAGGAAAAGGAAGGACCTTGATTTTTGAGAGAGAGAGAGAGAGAGAGAGAGAGAGAGAGAGAGAGAGAGAGAGAGAGAGAGAGGAAGCAGAGATACAAACAGAGCTGGAAAACTCTAGGATTTTGTTTCTGCAACTACTACTCATGGTTGAGAAAAAGCAAGGATTTTGATTTTTGGAAGAGAGTGAGAGACAAACCGAGCTGGAAAAGTCAAGGATTTTTCTTTCTCCAACTACTTACTACTCATAGTTGAGAAGCAAAGTGGTATGTACTTTTCTCACTCCCCCTACTTTCTCTCTGAAATATGAGCTTTCTGCCACATTCTGCACTTGGTTTTGTGAATCCTTTTGAGCAAGTCCTTCTGTAACAACAAAAACAATTGATCTTGAGCTTTGGGCACTCTCCCCAGGATTTAAAACATAATTCTTTTCTCAGGATAAATACCTTTTGCATTTTTGTAAGCAAAGAAGAGTAAAATACCCACATTGCAAACCCACAAAGAAGATTAGGTTTCCAAAATCAATCACTGACTTTGTTTTTGCAAATCGTGAACTTGGGATGTTCCTATTGTGACCAAAAAACAATTCCAATTTTGTTTTGTTTTTTTTGGTTTGTGGGGTTGGTTTTTTGGCAGGAGAAAGGCAAGATGGTGTATGAAGTTTGCGAAACTGATGGCTTACTACTTGAGGTGTAAAAATCTCTTCCTCAATTTCTCATCTTAAATTCAGCATTTTTTTTAGTCTCTTATTGTTCAGAATTTTAAAACCAAGCATTCTTTCCCTTTCTCCATTTCAATTCTTCTTCTTCTTCTTTGTCTTGTTCCTTGTTGCAATTTCTTGCAACAATAAAATTGCAAGGTTGACAACAGTGTGGTTGTCAATACAGTATGTTAAAGATGGCAAGCTGAAATAATAACCTTTTACCAAATAAGAAGAAGAAGAAGAAGAAGAAGAAGAAGATTGCATACATTCTCCTTTTTATTTTCATTGAAGAGAATAGGTTTTAATCCAATAATCAGATAATGGATTTAACCCATTCTCTAATTTGTTGTACACCAGAATTTGCAACCATGGATAGTGTAATATTATCAGTTTTGACTAAGAAAATAGTTTATCATTAATAGCAATGTTTCAGCCCACATACCAAAGATGAGGGAATATTCTTTTTCTACAAGAGAACATGCCTTAATGGGTGTGCATTAAGGTGAAGCCTGTAGGCTGAATGGAGGCAAAATGCATCCCCTAGGGTGAGTGCATTCTCTGATGTAAAGGTCCATAGGTAGATTGGAAACTAGCACAAGGTTGGTCAGTAATGTAGCATACGTAGATAGGAAATATCACAACTTGAAAATGTGTTGAATCAGTAGGCAGTCAGGTATGGACCTTTACAACAATTTTTGGTGTTGCCTAAATTATAATACCTAATATCGTAATCCATTTCCTGCAAGATTTGTTGGGAACATTTTTTATTTCCTTCCCCCCATGAGAGTTGTGGATGATGCACAGGCAGAGGACAGGAGAACAGACCTCCATGTGGAGAGTTTCAATTTAACAAGAGATGGGTCAGTGGATCAATATGGCCGTGTTGCTGATAAGCGCAAGACGGGTGGTTGGAAAGCTGCTCCCCTTATTTTTGGTACATTCATAAATTTGAAATCACTTGCACACTACTTCAATTTTGAATTTTGTCCTCTCTTAAAGAAAACCTCCCAGAAAACATAATTGAGAAGTATTTTTGGACTGACAAGACAAGTATCCTATTGACCCAGTGCATATTTCTTTCCATATTTTCAGGGACTGAAATATGTGAGAGGATGGCAACTTTGGGGCTCCAGAGAAATTTGGTGATTTATTTCACCACAAAAATCCACATGAGCAACTCACAAGCTGCTAATATGGTGTCGAATTTTGTTGGCACTTTGTATTTGACTCCATTTCTTGGCGGCTTTGTGGCAGATGGTGAATCCCAAAACTTGTCAATTTGGTAGTATCAAGCAGTTGCATAGAAAACATTCCTCATTCTGCAAAGTTCCCACTGCCAGATTGAATGAATGACATCTATCTTACATGATAAATTTTACTCATGAAAATCATATGTTAAATTGAAAAGAACACTTCTAACAATCTCATGAAAGAAACATGTAAGATTATTGCGACACATTATTGTTAACTGATTGGTGAACAAATTCATATGAAACAGCTTACTTGGGGAGGTTCTGGGCCATCGCAGTGTTTGCTACAATCCAAGTGGTGGTGAGTCATATTATACATGAAAGTAAAGAGAGATTTTGCTGCTCATTTGGCGCCAAAGTCTCAAAACAAAGATGGTGACACCAAAAGAGTTTGATGGATACCTCAAACTGAAAACTCTGGAAATTTGATGTGTTGGCAGGGAATGATGTTATTGACATTATCAGCAGCAATACCATCACTCAGGCCGCCCCCATGCCCATCCAATCCTTACATTCCATGCCAGGCGGCATATGGCTACCAGATAGGGGTGTTGTATGTGGGCCTGTACCTTATTGCTCTTGGAAATGGTGGGATAAAACCCAATGTCTCCACTTTGGGTGCAGACCAGTTTGATGAGAGTGATGCGAATGAGCGCAAGCATATGTCAAGTTTCTTCAACTGGTTTTACTTCATCATCTCCATTGGCTCGCTGATTTCCATAACTGTCTTTGTTTACATCCAGGTGGAAAACAATTCTGAACCTTGTTGCAGTTTCGATTGTATGGACTTTTTTACTCACCAAGCTTATGTATGTTGTAAATAATTAATGATTTGTAGACAAATAACTGCAAAAGAAACAACAGATACACAAAAAAATATCTTACTTGGAAGGTCTGTCTGGGGGAAGGACTTCAGGACAATGTTGGTTTCAGCTGGGGATTTGGGATTCCAGCTGCAGTTATGCTTGTAGCAGTGGTCATATTTATGGCAGGCTCCAATATCTACCGGTTCAAAGCACCTCAAGGGAGCCCATTGACTACCATAGCCCAGGTAGCTGTTGCTGCAGCTTGGAAGCAGAATGTTGGGCCCCTAAGTGATGAGGCTGTGCTTTACACAGGCCCGATTCTTGGGTCTGGACCAATTGAGAAGCTTTGTCATACGGAACAATTTCGGCAAGTTCCCTGTACACACCACCTATTCCCAGTACATATGCATCAAAACCACAAAGAAGAGAAACAAAAGAGCACAGTTCAATAAAATTGACAGTAGTACCATGGGAAAATTCTGAGTGGCAATAGAGAAAATGTGGTTTTAAATGGCTGTCTTTTGCTGCTTGAAATACCCAAACAGATGGCTTGACCGAGCAGCTGTTCCAGTTGGGGATTTGGAGGAGGATGAAACAGAAGGACTTCCTGTAAGCGCCTGGAGATTATGCTCTGTATCTCAAGTAGAAGAAGTAAAGATGATCATGCGGGTTCTACCAATTTGGGCAAGTACAATTGTTGTTTGGACTGCACTTTCTCAAATGGAAACTTTCTCTATGGAAGGGGGATCGACTATGGATCATCAGATGGGATCTTTCTTCTCCTTCCCAACTGCTTCACTATCTGTGTTTGAGCTCATCAATGTAATGCTAATCCTCCCACTCTATGATAAGTTGCTAGTTCCCTATGTTCGTCGATTTACAGGCCATCCTCAAGGTATTACAATGCTTCAGCGCATAGGTGTGGGGCTTTTGTTCTCAATTGTGACCATGTTGGTTGCGGCACTAGTGGAAAGGAAACGGGTGCAGGTGGCAACTGAGTATGGGTTGTTGGATAAACCACAAGAAACAATTCCGATGAGCATGTTTTGGTTAATTCCACAATATTTTCTTTGTGGAAGCACTGAGATCTTCACCCAAGTCGGACAACTTGAATTCTTCTACAATGAAGTACCTGATCAGATGCGAAGTCTGGGAAGTGCAATCTACTTGAGCACCATTGCTTGTGGCCATTTCCTCAGCACGTTGCTCGTCACTGCTGTAAATAGGGCAACACAAAGAGGAAACAGTCAGGGCTGGCTTACAGACAACTTAAATAGGAGTAGACTAGATTACTTCTACTTGCTTCTTGCTGGTTTAAATGCTGCAAACTTTGCATTCTTCCTCATCTGTGCACGAGGGTATAAGTACAAAAAGGTCAACAGAGATTTAGCCAATCCTTCTTCTTCTACACTGGATGCAAACCAAATCAAAGACCATGGAGAACTGAAAGGGGATGAGTACATATAGAATTCTTCTCACCTGGTTCTTTTGTAATATAAAAATCATGCTCTCAAACTCTTGCATTCCTAGTTGAAACTAGCATAGTTTCAATGAATTGCTACTGTATATCTGTATATAGCCACAGATTCCAGGCAATCCTTCTTAGCATGAAAAAGACTTGATTTTGCATTGAGCTTGCCTCATTGTTAAGCTCTGTCTTCATCTCTCTGTTTTAACATAAGATGAAGATTGAACAAACAAGAAGAGGATCAGGTATACCCCAATGTCTTGTATGGTTTACATATTGAGTGAGGAAAGTGCTGCTGCTCTAATGCTGCTGTACAGGATGATCCAAGGGTGTAATTGCATTGCATTGGAAGCATTGGTGATGGAAGAGGATCAGTAGTACCTAGTGATCAATTCCATCTGAAGAATTTCAGAAAATTATTGTGCCCTATCAATTCACATCAGCTTAGATGTATGTAGTACATACCTTTGCTAAGTTCTCTGGCTGGTGAACTCTGCAGTCAAATGTCTTCAAAAGAAGGCAGTGGCGGTCCTGAATATTACAATGGCATTTCATGCTCTCAGAACTGGTCTGCAGTCTGCATTGCACATGGCTGTGATGTGACTGCGGCCTGCCCTCTCCCTCTGGGGTTTTCTCTGTATTGCACATTGCAGGCTGACACAAAAACAGCAAAGCAAACCCCACCAACACAACACAGAGTCAGTTTTTTTTCCTCCATGAGGTCTTGAGGAAATAGCAATTGCAGATATGAAAAGATTGCAACCAAGTATGGATGGATCCACAGAGACAGGGTCTTCAAGAAGGCACATCTGTGGAAAGAAAACACTAGTGTTGTTGTTGTTGTTGGTGGTGCTGCATTTCTACTGTGTCCAATCTTCAGTGTCCTGGACAGCATCAGGGAAGACAAAGAGGAAGAATAAGAAAGAAAAAGAAAATGATGATAAAGGGATCCTCCTCCTGATTATCAAGAAAGAAAATGCACAACTTCTTTGCCATCAATTGTCCAGCAATTGCACGGGAATCCATGCATGCAATCCTACCACAACAACAACAATAATGCCGATCTAGCTCAAGAAGAAGAAGCGGCAAGCGGTGCAAACCGAGTTCGAAACGGCACCGGTAGAAAGCTGCCAGGTGTTCCAAAGGGGACCACCGGATGTCCATGCGGGAAGGACGTCGTCGTCTCTTCCTCCGTATCTCCTCCTCTTCCCCTTCTTCTGCCTCTTCAGATGCGGCACTCCTCCTCTTACACAAACCAAAACATTGCTGCAAAACCAAAACAAAAAATCCTTCGTCGAGGAGGCGATTTGTGTGACTGTCACGGAAGGAAAAAGAAAGAATTTGGACGACGTACGTGATTTGTGAATCCTTCTCCTCAGAAGAGAAGATGATGATGCAGGAGGAGGAGGAGGAGAACTCGCAATCGGGTTTGCTGGTTATTATCATCAGTTGTGCTTGCAAGGAGGAGTTTCCGTAAACAGATGGATCGAAGAAGAAGACGAAGCAGCAGCAGAATAAGAAGCAGAAGAAGAAGCAAACGAAGGAAGGAGAAAGTCTCATCAGTTCGTGAAAAGCCAGACTTGTTTTGTTGTTGTTGTTGTAGATTTTCGTTGCAACGGCGGGAAGCACCGCAATCACACAAGCACGCACCACCTACAAAACTGTAACAACAACAATGAGGAGTACTTGTAAGACAACAAGATGAGCTTGTGCCGTGACTGCAGGGTGAAAAGAGACAGCGAACGACTGAGTCTTGCATCTTCTGAAGAAGCTTTGAAAGGATTGCAAAAGCTGAATGCGGAGACACGACAATCTAGCATCAGTTCAGAAGAAGCCTCATCGGCAGCAGCAGGAACCTCTCCTCCTGGTGAAGAAGAGTCTGATCACCATGCTCATCACAGCAACCACAGAATTGGCCACTTCATAAATTCATGTAAAAACTTTGTGTGTGTGTGTGTGTGTGTGTCTCTCTCTCTCTCTCTCACACACACTCTCTTTCTCTGCGTCTGTCTGTCTGTGTCTGTCTGTCTGTCTCTCCATTTTTTGCTTCTCTGAATGCACCATTGTTCTTGTTAATGTTTAAGCTTCAGTTGTTTGTCAGAGTGTCCAGCAGCAACAAACCACAACAAACAAATGAATCTAATTAATTTCCCAGTGTATTTCGAGTGCACCTTAAAAATGAAATGTTTGTGGATGATGGCAGTCTTTTCAAGGTTACGGCATCCGATCCATGGCAGTAGTCACCGTCCAGAAACAGGTCACCTAACACGCACATTCAACGAGTGGTCTATCGATTTGGTCAAGGATGCCATGGGTTGGCTCCTGAGGCATACAAAGTCACGACATGCATTGATAGTGGGTGGAGGACTCATGTTGATGAACACTCTACTCATCCAGTCGGGAATACCCGGGGAAATGTGTAGATGTATGGAAAACAATAGCTGCTTTCTTTACACCCTCCTTAGAAAGATGAATCTCATTGTCTTCTGCTCCTGAAGCAGCTGGAAATCAGATATAACGGTTTTGTGGCATTTGGTTAGTGTAGATGTATGGAAAACAATAGCTGCTTTCTTTACAGTCTCCATAAAAGAGGAATCTCATTGTCTTCTGCTCCTGAAGCAGCTGGAAATCAGATATAACGGTTTTATGGCATTTGGTTAGTGCAATCCATGAAGGGGAAATTTTTGTATTCTAATATTATTCCGATCCCATTCCTCCTACTCCAGAGAGAGTTATTCAAAATCCTTCAGTTGTTTATTTATTTGTTCTTCCTATTTCCATCAGTGAAGAATAGATTTTCAGTCCTGAAATTCCTAGACCCAATCAACTACAGATTCTGAAGAAGATACTGTTCAACTTGACCACCAAGTGAGTGAAAATCTGCTCTATGTTTTTTTTCCCCGTTTTTCTTTTTCTAACTAGAATTGTTGAGAAATCAAAGAACACAAGTTTTCTTCAAAAAGTTTTGATTCTACTACTATGCACTGATTTCATTCGGATTTCTCACATGAATTCAATAGAAACCAATTCTCAACCTGTGAAGATCAATTTTGAATGCCGTTGTTGGATGGCATCAATCCGGCCACCATTGTGGAAATAGTGTCTCTCCAGATTCAAACACTGAACATGCTTAATGAGACATCATCCTGATGTCTGCAATATCAGAGAGTTTTTTGTCTCTCTTGGTCAGATGCTGCACAAGCTGGCTGTTGTCAGGTCCAGAAATGCCTCCAGGAATTCATCTTCAAAATTCACACATAGCATTCTACCTATTATTAGTTTGTTTGTTTATTGGCCGTGATTTAAGGCTGTTGCGTTCTTGGTAAAGCCCTCAATGAGTAATGGTGCACTCAAATCATTTCCACTGGTTGTGATACCCATCAGTCTTCATGGTGAGAACCAGTCTGAAACTTTGGCTGGTTCTTGCCCAATTTGTGACACCCACCCAACATTGGTTGAAACCTGCTGTGTTCTTGGTACCACTGAAAAGCCCTCAATGAGTAAGGGTGCACTAAGATGATTTCCACTGCTTGTGATACTCATTGGTCTTCATGGTGAGACCCAGTTTGAATCTCTTGTTTCTCACCCAATGTGTAATACCTGCCCAACACTGGTTTAAAGTTCAAACCTGCAAACTACATTACAATGTGTTCAACAGCACAGGCCACACTGGTAATGAGTGAAGATGACAATGAATGGCATTCAGTCACTGAACTTGTTACACAGTAATTCCAACAAGAACTTGAGTGTCAGTTGACATAACTTGAAGAGTTTCAAATCTATTCTTCAAGAATTCACTTGAGATAAGCAATCATTCTCCCATGTCAATAAGAGATCCAAGCAAGGCATTGAATCTCTCTACCATGAGTTTCTTACTCGAGGTCTAGAGGAATCACAAGGGCTTCACAGAACTCCAAGATTGCCACCACACCAAGAAACCCAGTGACAATTTCACACAGTCACCAGTCTACCCTAAAATGAAACCAAAAACTATCAAAACTCAGGAAGGTGCTGACAGCACAAATGTACGATCTATTGACAGATTTCATAACCTCAAGGGTTCTCTGGTGGTCATTGCTGCATCTTGGATTTTCCTCTTTTACTCCCAGTTGGGGTGGCATCTTGCAGGTCAAGCTCCTATATATGTAAAGTCATCACTTTGCTCAGAAGCTCTCTTGTTGACCATTATGAAGCATTTCATTGCTGACAAAAGGCAGAAAAACTTGACAATTTCGGGATCAGCTCCAGTTGCAAACTCTACTAGACTGCTAAACCTGAAACAGAATCAGAATGAATGAAGGGCATGGAAGTTTGATTTTCAGCAACAGATAATCTCTTGTCCATGACCCTCTTTCACTGATCATCTGCTTTCCTGTCTGGCTGTAGATTTTTCTCTGTATATGCTGCAGATTGATCCTCAGCATAAAGCTGTCAATAGATTCTGCAACACATGGAACAATACAATCTTAGTGCACAGTGCTTCAATGACCATAGACTGCAGAAAGCAGAGACGGATTAGAATGACCACTTGCATGGTTACACAGGTATTAGTCTGCAAAGAGAGGTGAAACAAAACTTCTCTTTGATCTGTTGGACTGATCACAGCAGAAGAATGAGCTAAAGTACAATGGTTGAGAAACTAGTTGGGAACATACCAGGCCACCATGCACTATGGTAACACCATCTGCAGCTTGAGGCATCTCAGAATCTCAGACAAGCAAATATGCTCCAAGAGTACATTGGAGACCTGGCTATTGTAAGGCTTATAACCCTCCCTCACATGATTGAACTAGCTCATAGAATGTGGTCCCTGCTATTTATCCGTCACATCTAGCAGCAACCCATTGCAAGACTGTTAAAAGACCACAAATGTCATGATTCCCTAGGGGTCTTTGCTGTTGCCAAGCCATGCTTCTAACTTTGCCGTATGTTCTGCACGCAGCTTCTCATAGTTTTCAACTACCTCAGGGTTCTCCAAATCCAACCCTGGACAGTTGTCTTCACCATCTGCTTCTGTCTCTCCATGCTCCCCATCTACCAGGGTGACATCTGTGGCCTCTTTCTTGCTCAGCTTCCTGAAACTTGTGTTTGGCAGCTTGAACCAGTCTGCTGACTTCACTTGACCTTCAATACTTTCCTTGGACTGCCGACCTGTTTGAACTTGCTTGTCATTGATATTCTTAGAAAAGCTCGACCCTTCCTGACCTGCACTATCACCTCTAACCTCTGCAGAATCAGGGACATCCTGCAAGATTGTTGTTGAAGAGTTTTGCTCTGGAGTAGGCATGGGGAAGGATTCAGGAATACCTTGTGTGCTGATAGCTGTCCCAGTTCCCACCATGTTGCCTGCCCGTTGAATTGCAGACTCAAAAACTGACCAGACTGACCTGTTGGTTGAACTCTTGTCCAGATTGGCATCAGAAGTCAGCTTTTGACCAATTCCAGTGTTTGGATTGGACTCAGTGCTCATGAAATTGGCTTCTTTAGGAGAAGCCTCTTGTGCAATGAGAGATCCGGACATGGACTTCCTCATACTGTTGGCTTTCTGGTATGCAGAGTTAAAGAGGGTGGTGACATAACCAGATGAGTCCACCTCAGCTAGCAGAGAGGTCTGCCAAAAGCAAAAGAAACCATCTCCCACCAATCACTTCATAACACACAGTTGATTTCATCACAGTCAATTATGTTCTTTGTTTTGAAAATCACAGTTACAACAGGTCTCATTGGAACATTTCCTGCTTAGAAAATGAAGCCCATTTTCCAAACTGAAAACAATACTCTTTGGTTGCATGCCTCTTCACTGTAAGCCCAAAGAAAACTAGCCTACCTTCAAGCTTGATGATGGCAGTGGCACTGCCCCAGTTGAAGAGGAAGAACTTCCAGGCACATTCTCTAAGCTACCCTCCGCTTGGATTGTTCGTTTCACATCTGGCTGCACTCCTGGTAAAGAAGTGGGCCCATCATATGTTGTAGTCCTTGACAGAGTTGTGGCGCCAGAAGGAGGATGGCCACGACTGCAACATGCCAGAAGAGCAAAAAAATCTGTTACAGATGGACATCTTACAGTCAACAGTCTCACAACTATATATCTACATAATGATAACAGAAACTCTTGGAGACTGACTTCTTCAGCTTTGACCTCACACACACTTATCTAAGGATACTATCTTGGCAGATGTTGCAATTACTTCTCTGCACTGTACCAGGGAACATCAGCTTGCAAAGGTGATGATTCATCTACAAGGATCAACAAGATTGAAAGAGTGTGAATGGAAGGAGTTATTTTGTTAAACCTCTTAGGATGGCGCAAGGATGGCAGGAGAGAAATGCTGGCTGTAAGCATGGATATCATGCTGTTAACTGCAGGAGGTCCACATTCCTTCATAGTTTTGATTGCAGTCAATGCATCTTTAGCATCTTCGGTATACAGAAGGGCCTCCTGTGTATCCTCTGCAAGCTTGTTCTGCAAGCATGCCACAACTCTTACTCAGCGCAAGTAAGCACTCGTTTCTCACCAACCAACATATATACCAACCAGCACATTCCTTGTAAACTTCCATCAACCTCTCAATATCCTCCATTGCTAAATGCTGAGTATGTTTAAATGCAGTGAAGGGGGTAAGAGGGAGACCTTGATCGATAAGAGTCCGGGCACTGCCTTGCGCACATGCTGCTGAACAAAGTAAAGGCCTACTGATGGTTCATTTGCCACCTGCTGGACTAACTCTGATACTGAGTCATGTACTGTAAAACAGCCAGCAAACCTGCCTCTTCTGTCAGCCATATTTGAAACTACTCCTCAAAACTCCAAACCTCCAACATCTTTTGCAATGCACTGATAGAGAAAGCTCATAAAAAAAATACAGCCAGTTCTTGATGGACACGCAAAAGGTGACAGTGCTAAGTAGGTCATCTGGAATAAAAGCTAAGTGGGTGGTGCCAGGATCATCAAAAAAATTGAGCAGGCTCAATTCTGAGACTCAAGCCATGGTACTGTATGCAATGTGGTGTTGGAAATCAGGAAGTGGCTTGCCAAATTGCTTTAGAAGACATTGGACCTTGACTCTACTCCGCACGCTTTATGAATGCAAAAACCCTAGCCCCACCAGTGCATGATCCTATCAAAACCCTAGACACCATTGCGCGACTCTATGCAGAGCTGAGATTTTGAATGAAATTTCCTTTTTCGACTGACCTCTTATTTCTGTCTTTATGATGATTTGTAACTCTTTGATCCACAATCCACAATCCACAATCAAACTAAATGTGTACAAGATGTTGAATGAGAAAAGAATGATGTTGAATTCGCCAGCAAGCAAGAAAGGGAAAGAGAGAGACATTAACAAATAGAGTTTTTTTTACCTCCTTGAAGAGCATCGACCGATGATGAAGTTGATCGCTGCATCTTTTGCATACCGTCCAACTCCGCTTTCTGACAAACAAAATAATTAACTAAATTTTAACACACCCAAAAAATGATTAGAAAAAACGATGCATTCAAAGAGGAGTAGGATAATGATGATGATGATGATGCCAACAAAAATCAATCAATCCCTTTCCTTATTAGGGTTACAGAATTTTACAAAAAAGATAAACTAGTCAATCGGCTATTCATGGAGAATTTGGAGATTGTGCAAACAGTTTTGCTTGCTTACACCACTCAGAGGCAAAAGCATGAAAACTCACTCACTCTCTCTCTCTCCCTCTCTCTCTCTCTCTTATCACCAAAAATGAAAGTGTCTCTGTGAAATTTCAATTTTCCTCTAAAAGTCTCTCTCATCACAGACTCTGGAAATTCTGAGTGTGTGAAAAGGATCGATCCTGCACTGCGAAATCTCTCTCACTCACTCACTCACTCACTCGGAGACTCACCAAACAGATGAGATCTCCAGTGGAAGAGAAGAGAGCTTCTTCCCCCGCGGCATCAACAAACCCTAATCCCAATAAATCTGAATAAACAAACTAATTATAATAAATTTAATAAAAGGAGGCCCCTTTCTTAGAAGCTGCATCGAATTTCAATTGCCAAATAATTCACTAAAAAAATAAACACACCATGGAAAAAGTACAAATATAAACTCATAATTATTGTTGGCATTCTTTTACTCAAAATGGTCATTAAGGAATTCCCCCAAAAAATGGTAAGAGAAAATGAAAATTTTAAAACTGACCGCTTGTTGGATCCATGACATTCGTTGTCAAAATAATTCATGTGAAAATTTACTAGCATATTTGGCTAGCACATTCTAAAGTAGAGTTTGGCCTTTGAAAAGTGCCAAGGCCTTCTTCAATGTTCAAAATTGGTTCTTTTGAGATAAGGAAATATCTTTTTTTTTAATTTTAAAAGGGATATTTCATTTTGTAGCCTTGTTGACAATCCACCTTCTTAGATAATCTTATTTGTCAAAGAATTTCAATGGGTTTTTATGATCAATATCGCCCTTGATTTACCAAAAGTAGGCTCATGCTAGGCTCCCACCTCACACATGCCCTTCTTTTGGTAATGTCCTCAACTTCAAACCTTAGTACCTTACATTACACCAAAAGGTTCATTGGAGCAAATGAAAAAAAACAACTGACCCTTCCAAAATCCTAATGTTTGTCATTAAAATAAGTCCCAAAAGGGTTGGTCAAAGAAAATGAAAAAATTCAACTTGCCTTGTTAGATCCTTCATGTTTGTCATTAAATTAGTACCAAAAGGTGAAGATGAAAAAAATTAATGGACCCTACCAAATCCATGATGTTTGTTAATTCCCAAAAAAGTTGGTAAAAAAAAAGAGAATTTTAAAAATTGATCTTGTCAAGTTCATGAGGAATTCATCTGCCAAACCTCACAAAGGCATTTTTAAATGAAATATTCAAATTTAAAGTTGTTGGACCCATTATTGAATATTTTGGCCAAAAACATTGATGCAAGTTTGATATATTGTTAGTAGGTTTATACATCACCCAAGCAAACTTGCATCCCCTTTGAAACAACAAAGAAAAAACAAGTTTCAATCAATTATAAGAGTCAATTCAAATAAACCAAAGAATAAATAGGCACGAAAAATATTTAAGTGTAAAAATAAAGGTATCAAACTATGACAAATACATGTTTACGATAGGAGTTGGGAAAGAGTTTCATATCTTTGATGTGTGCATGGAGGAGCTTTTAAACTATCTTCATCATTTTTCCTTGAACTTTTCTTTTGAGGTGAGGTTCTTATGTTGGAATTCATATTACTTTAGCATGTCTCATCATTGTCCTCTCTTGCAAGATCAACTCTTGTTATGTTTTCAATGCTGCTTTATGACATATCAAATGATTGTAAAGTAGATGACCTTTTCATGTCATGGAAGGAAGTTGGAGGAACTAGTTAGTTTTCCTCTCCTTTTGATTTGACACTTCATTATTTCAACATGTAAAAAAGAATAGTGATCTTTTTTTTCCTCATCACAATGGAGCATACTTGGTACTTTTGTGATGTCTATCTTATACATAAAAGCAACAGTGTGTCCGTCCGTCCGTCTGTCTGTCACGACAAA
>Ga0116227_10005060_pt1 | contig 28191 bp, 24 predicted proteins | sample S1TSphgellanicum_FD_89693 | JGI IMG/M metagenome (GOLD analysis project Ga0116227, IMG submission 89693) | Host-associated microbial communities from peat moss isolated from Minnesota, USA - S1T2_Fb - Sphagnum magellanicum MG | ecosystem: Host-associated > Plants > Peat moss > Unclassified...
GACGGCGAGGGGTCGTACGAGATCCAGGCTGCCGACAAGACTGACCGCGGCACCGAAGTCATCATGCATTTGCGCGAGGAGGACAAGGAATTCCTCGAGCCGTCGCGGCTGCGTCAACTGGTGCGCAAGTACTCCGATCATCTGGGCATCCCCATCGTCCTCAAGACCCTCGGCGGCAAGGAGTCCGGTGAGACGGGTGAGGGCGGAGAGGCCGAACCGACCAGCGCGACCGAAGCGACCGAGGAGACCATCAATCAGGCGAAGGCGTTTTGGACGCGGCCCAAGTCCGAACTCAAGGACGAGGACTATCAGGCATTTTATAAACACCTGACTCACGACAGCGAGGACGCGCGCGCCTGGGCGCACAACAAGGTGGAAGGGAACATGGAGTACACGTCGCTGCTGTATCTCCCGAAGCGCGCCCCCTTCGATCTGTTCGAGCGAGATCCGCGTGGCGGCGTGCAGCTGTACGTCAAGCGTGTGTTCATCATGGACAAGGCGGCCGAGTTGCTGCCGCCGTGGCTGCGTTTCATGCGCGGGCTCGTCGACAGTGCCGACCTGCCGCTCAACGTGTCGCGGGAATTGCTGCAGAACAACCGCACCGTCGAGAAGATCAAGGCGGCTCTGGTGAAGCGTTCGTTGGATCTGTTCGAAGAGTTGAGCCGCGACAAGCCGGCGGAATACGCCGACTTCTGGAAGACCTTCGGCGTGGTGTTGAAGGAGGGTGTCATCGACGATGCCGGACAGAAGACACGGATTGCCAAGCTGCTGCGGTTCACCTCGACGAAGTCCTCGGGCGATGCGCCGGACGTGACGCTCGACGATTACGTGGCGCGCATGAAAACGGATCAAAAATCCATCTATTATCTGACCGCCGATTCTTTGTCCGCCGCCCGCAACAGCCCGCATCTCGAGGGTTTCGGGGCGTCCGGCTTCGAAGTGCTGCTGTTGACGGATCGTATCGATGAATGGGTGACCGGCCACTTGCACGAGTTCGAGGGCAAGACGCTGACCAACGTGGCGAGCGCGGCGGCCGACGTGGCATCGGCCATCGAGACCCCGGAGAAGGCGGCGGCCGAATCGACCTTCAAGGACACGGCGGAGCGTCTCGGCAAGGCGCTGCAGGGCAAGATCGCGAGTGCGCGGATCTCGGGACGCTTGACGGATTCACCCGCCGTGCTGGTGGCCGGCGAATTCGGCGTGAGCCTGCGCATGGGGCGCATCCTCAAGCAGGCGGGTCAGAACAATCCGTTCGCCACCTTGCCGATTCTCGAGCTGAACCCCAAACATGCGCTGGTCGAGCGGCTCAAGGACTGCGCTGATGAGGCGGCGTTTTCCGAATTGGCGCATGTGTTGTACGACCAGGCGATGCTGGCGGAGGGCGGTGAACTCGACGATCCGGCGATTTTCGTAAGGCGCGTCAACAAGCTCATCGTCGAGGGCTTGGCCGCGGCACCGAAGATCATCTTGAGCTGAGCGTGACGAGCGATCGTCTCGAGAACGAAAGCTGTGAAAGCAGGTAAAAAAAAGGGCGCTCTGAGGCGCCCTTTTTTTCGGTCAGCGTATTGCCAAATGGTTCAGGTCCAATCGTCTCCACCGCCACCACCGCCGCCACTGGAATCGTCCCAGCCGCCGCCGTCGTTGACGCCGAAGTCGGACCCGCCCATGTCGCTATTGTTGCTGGGCTGCTGCCAGTCGTTGTTCTCAACCACCGGCGTGACGCCACCTTCGCGGCTGCCGCCGTCGAGGAAGTGATGCGCGAGTTCTTCGCCCGCGACGACGCCGGCACCCACCGCCAATCCGGAGGCGAGGCCGCCGGCGATACCCGAGCCGATACCGCCGCCACCACCGCCGTATCCCGCGGGGCCGCCGTAGCCGGGCGCGCCGTAGCCTGGCGCTCCGCCCATGACCGGAGCGCCGGCCGAGTACATGGCCGGGCTGCGTCGACGGAACACCATCCAGAGTATGGCGATCGCGGCCACGAAGATCAGAGCCATGCCCCAGGGGAAATGGCTCGGTGCAGGGGCCGTGGTCATACCGATCACGTGCGGAGCCTGGGTGTTACGCGGCGTCATGCCGAGCTCAGACTTCAATTCCTGTACCGAGCGCGGATTTTCATGTGGCAGGCCCGGATCGAGTTCCTCCGCTCGGGACAGTTCGGATCGCGCCTGTTGGGTCTTACCCTCTCTGGCAAACAGTTCGGCCTGCACATAGTGCGCCTTGCCGCTGCTCGGATGGTCGCGCAACACCTGATCCATCATGGTCTGCGCCTGGTCGAGATGACCGGATTTGGCAGCCTCGTAAATGTCATGCACGGTCGGATCGGCGGCGCCGTCGGCCAGCACCGGTGAACTCAGCGAAACGGCTAAAGTCAAGGCCGCCAAAGCCGTGGATGCCATCACAAATTTACGCATAGGAGGCCCCCAAATGGTCGAATTGACCGATGTAACGTTAGATGTGGGCGAGTCTGCGAAGTTCAACGGGGGTGGTTGCCGGCGCGTTGCGCGCCACGGCCGCTCGCGGTCCGATCAGGCCTCTACGGCCTAGGATGAGGCTTATTAGTCGAAGCGCGGTGCCGTAGTCCCGGCTCGGCCAATTCGCTGCCCTATTTCACGACGAAATCTGCAAAATGGCGATATGCGTGATCGTCTAGTGATCGTCGGCGGCGGCTTCAGCGGAACGGTGCTGGCCGCCAATCTGTTGCGCCGCCTACCCGCGGACGGCACGGAGGTCGTACTCGTCGAGCGCGGTCCGGAAATCGGGCGTGGGTTGGCGTATGCGGCGCAGGATTACCCACATCTGCTCAATGTGCCTGCGGGCCGACTGTCGGCGGATTCCGAGGATCCGCTGCAGTTTCTGCGATTCGCGCAGAGAACGGTGCCGGATGCGGACGCCGAGGATTTTCTGCCGCGAGAACTGTACGGCGCTTATCTACAAGACTTTTTACTACAGGCGGAGCGCGCCTCGCCGGGCGTTACGCTCACCCGTACCTTCGGCGAAGTGACACGCATTTCGCGGCACCCGGAGCGGGAGCTTCTGGCCGCCGAGTTTGCCGATCGAGAATCGATCGCGGCGTCGCGCATCATCCTGGCGGTGGGCAATCCGCCGCCGCCGGTCATGCCGTGGGCCGAGGCGGTGCGCGATCATCCGGCTTACCATGACAATCCGTGGGCCTTGCCGCGGCGCCTGAACGCGACGCACTCGGTGCTCATCGTCGGCAACGGCCTGACCATGGCGGACGTGGCGTCATCGCTGTGCGACGATCCGGCGCGCGCGCCGCGGATCATGACGGTGTCGCGCCGCGGCCTGGTGCCGCAGCCGCAATCGACCTTCCATGCCGCGGCGCTGCGCGGCGACGGCGCGGGATTGCTCGAGCGGGCGGGGTCGATCCGGCAACTGTTGGCGGCCAGCCGTTCGATGGCGCGGGACGTTGCCGAGCTCGGCGGCGATTGGCGCGAGGTGGTGACTTTCATCCGCAATCTGGCGCCGACCCTGTGGCAACGTCTGCCCGAGGCCGAGCAACGGCGTTTCGTGCGGCACCTCCAGAGTCACTGGGACGTACACCGGCATCGACTTCCGCCTGTATTGGCGCAACGGATCGCGCACCTGCGCGGCGGCGGCCATCTACAGGTCAATGCCGGTCGCATCGAGAGCGTGGTACCGGAGGGCGAGCGTTTGCGTGTGGAGTGGTGCAGGCGCGGAGGCGTGACCGCGACCAGCGTGGTGGTCGATGCCGTCATCAACGCGATGGGTCCGGATTACGTGCTACGGCGGTCGCGCGATGGGTTATTGAAAAATTTGCGCAGCGATGGCTGGATCTCCGAGGACGCCTTGGATCTCGGTTTGCGCACCTGTCCGGACGGGGGCTGTATTGCCGCCGCAGGCGCGGCCAGCGAGCAGCTCTTTTATGTGGGGCCGATGCTCCGGGCCCGTCACTGGGAGGCCACCGCCGCGACGGAGCTGCGCAATCATGCCGAACGGCTCGCACGGCATCTGGTGCCTTACAGCAGATCGTAGGTGAAGTCGTAGCCCGTGGGCGTCGCATCGCGGGGATGGAGTTTCATGCTGCCCTTGGCGCCCGCATACTTGCCGGTGCCGCCGGTCACGGCCATCAGGGAGTCGCCCTCGTCGAGGAACGGCCCTTCGACGGTGATTTGGCCGGCTTTGAGTGTTATGGTCCAGAAACATTCCCAGCTCTTACCGACGATCGTGCGCACGCAGTAGCCCTGATCGGTGCCGATCTGAGTCTTGTTCGCGGCATCGAAAACGCCGTTGGCGAACACCAGCAGGTCGCCTACCGAGTCGCCCTTCCCTGTCAGATCGACCGTGGTTTCGCCCACCGGGCGTTCGACCACTTTGATCTGTTCCGCGGCCAATGCCTGTGTGCTGAGGCCGATCGCGGCGAATGCGCCGAATGTGGCGGCTGCCGCAAGTGCCGTGGTTTTGGCGGCGACCGACGTGACGTGGATTGCGCGGCTAGGCGCCATGTCGAGCGAGTGTTTGGTCATACGAATTTCCCCTTGCGATGGCACGATAGGCAGGTCGATTGTCGCCTCTTAGAGAGAATCGAGAATCCCTGCGATAATCATATCAACATGAAACTACTTTGCCCGCCCGACTTGCCGGATTCGCTGGACCGGTCGCATTGGACAGACCGCCCGAATTCCGCGGACCTACCGGCTGCGCCAGGCGTGGCGTTATCGCCGCTGTGGCTGGATTCGCCGGACCGGGCGCCATGCTAGCGCGCGAGCTGTGGCCGCTGATCGACGAGGCGGCGGCGCGCGTCTATTCGGTGGTCACGGAAACCCCCTTGGTACCCATGGGAGCGGCGTTCGCCAAACTCGAGCAGCTACAAATCACCGGCTCGTTCAAGCTGCGCGGCGCCACCAACAAGCTCATGAGCTTGAACCGGGCGGCGGCGGCCGGGGTCATCACCTCGTCGACCGGCAATCATGGGCTGGGGGTGGCGACGGCTGCGAATCTATTGGGCATCGATGCGGAAGTCTTCTTGAGTTCGCAGGTCCCGGCCGCCAAGCGCGCGAGAATTCTCGAGCGGGGTGCGCGGTTGCGGATCGTCGGCGATGATCCGCTGGCGGCGGAATTGGCGGCGCGTGCCGCGGCGCTCGAATCGGGGCGCACCTACATATCGCCTTATAACGATCCTTACGTGGTCGCCGGACAGGGCACCATCGGCGTGGAACTCCTGCGGCAGGCGGCGGATTTGGAGGCCATTTTCATCGCCGTCGGCGGCGGTGGGCTCCTCAGCGGGATCGGAGCGCAGCTGCGCAGGGCGGCGCCACAGGCGGAAATCATCGGTTGCTGGCCGCGCAACTCGGCGGTGCTGTACGAGTGCCTTCAGGCGGGCCGGATCTTCGCTGCGCCGGAGTCGCCCACCTTGAGCGAGAGTACCGCCGGCGGCGTCGAGGAGAACTCCATCACCTTCGAGCTGTGCCGCGAGGTGATGAGTCGCGGCGTGCTGGTGAGCGAGGAGGAAATTCTCGAGGCCATGCGCTGGGGGCATGCGCAGGGATGGGCGATGGAGGGTGCGAGCGGCGTGGCGCTGGCCGCGTACCGCAAAGAAGCGGTGCGATACGCGCACAAAAAGGCCGTGGTATTGATCTGTGGTGGGAATCCGTCGCCTGCCATCGGCGCATTGTTGAAATTTTCCGAGTCGCTGGAGAGGTGATGAATGGCTGACATGGGGATGGTGGTCCATACCGCTGGCGGGCCGGAGACGCTCGCATGGACGGAATTGGAGACGGCGGCGCCGGGTCCGGGCGAGGTGAGAATTGCGCAGCGCGCGGTCGGCGTGAATTTCATCGACACCTATTTTCGCAGCGGTCTGTATGCGTGGCCGACGACGCCGTTGATTCCCGGTGCGGAAGCCGCGGGCGTGGTCGAGGACCTGGGTGCGGGAGTGACCGGCCTGAGCGTCGGCGACAGGGTGGCCTATACCCTGCCCGTGGGCGCGTACCGCACGCGCCGCGTGGTACCGGCGAGCCGATTGGTCAAGTTACCGGACGCCGTGCCGTTCGAGACGGCCGCCTCGGTCATGCTCAAAGGGCTGACCGCGCAATTTTTGCTGACTTCGTGTTTTCCGGTGCGAGCCGGACATACGGTGCTGGTGCACGCGGCTGCGGGCGGCGTCGGGCTGCTGCTGGGGCAGTGGTTGAAACTGTTGGGGGCCGTGGCCATCGGCACCGTGGGCTCGGAGGATAAGGTGGCCATCGCTCAGGCGAATGGCTATGCGCATGTAGTGAACAACAAGACCGACGACTTCGTGGCGCGTGTCGAGCAGATCACGGGGGGCGCACGCTGCGATGTGGTGTACGACTCGGTGGGCCTCGATACCTGGCGTGGCTCGCTCAATTGTCTCAAGTTGCGCGGTACGTTCGTGAGCTTCGGTCAGTCCTCCGGCCCCATGACCGACTTCAAATTCATGGATCTGGCCACCGGTGGTTCGCTGTTCGCGAGCCGGCCCATGCTGTTCGATTACATCAAGACGGCCGATGAGTTGCAGGCGCGCGCCGCCGATCTGTTCGCGCGGCTCGGCGCGGGCGAGATCAGGGCGCACCTGGGTCAGACGTTCGCGCTCGAGGATGCCGCCGCCGCGCACCGGGCCTTGGCGAGCCGCAAAACAGTGGGCTCGACCGTGCTGATCGTTTAGCCAATCATGACCAACCCAACTCGTCTGCACTTGCCAACCCCACCGGCGCGTCCGGGCGAAGCGCCGGATTTCAGCTATGTGCATCTATCGCCGGCTGGGGCGGTGAGCCGGCCCGACATCAGCGCCCGTGCGCGCGACATTGGCTTTCTGTCGACCGAGCTGGTGCGGGTGCTCGACGACGCGGGGCGCGCGGTCGGGCCCTGGCATCCGCACCTCGACCCCGCCGACCTGCAGGTGGGCCTGCGCCACATGTTGCTGACGCGGATCTTCGACGACCGCATGCAGCGCACGCAGCGCGCCGGCAAGATCTCGTTCTACATCCGCTCGCTCGGCGAGGAAGCCGTGTCGGTGGCGCAGTGCATGGCGTTGCGTCCCGGGGACATGCTGTTCCCCTCGTACCGCAATCAGGGCTTGCATATCGCGCGCGGCATTCCGCTGGTCGAACTCATGAACCAACTACTGTCGAACACCCGGGACATGTGCAAGGGGCGGCAGTTGCCGGTGATGTATCACTCGCGACCGGGGAACATTTTTTCCATTTCCGGCAATCTGGCGACCCAGTTTCCGCAGGCCGTGGGTTGGGCGATGGCGGCGGCGATCAAACGTGAGGATCACGTGGCCGCAAGCTGGATCGGTGAGGGCAGCAGCGCGGAGGCGGATTTTCATCACGCCCTTTTGTTCGCGTCGGTGTACCAGGCGCCGGTCATTCTGAATGTGGTCAACAATCAGTGGGCCATCTCGACGTTTCAGGGTTACGCGGGCGGCGAACAACGGTCCTTTGCAGCGCGCGGGCCGGGTTACGGTATCGCCGGCATTCGTGTGGACGGCAACGACTTTCTGGCGGTGTATGCCGCGACGCAATGGGCTGCGGAGCGGGCACGCACGGGCTCAGGTCCGACGTTGATCGAACACGTCACGTACCGCGCCGCCGCGCATTCCACCAGCGACGATCCGGCCCGCTATCGCGCGAAGGACGACGCGGAACATTGGCCGCTCGGCGACCCCGTGATGCGATTGAAGCAGCATCTGATCGCGCTGGGTGAATGGTCGGACGAGCGGCATGTGGCGCTGTCCGCGGAACTCGATGGCTTGGTGGCGGCGAGTTGGAAGGAGGCGGTGACGCACGGCACGATGACCGAGGGACCGCGGCTCAATGCCGACCTGATGTTCGAGGACGTGTTCAAGGAGATGCCGGAGAATCTCGTGCGACAGCGGGATCTGATGCGCGCGGAGCGGGGTGCGAAGTAATGGCCAACATGAACATGATTCAGGCTCTGAATTCCGCCATGGACATCATGTTGGGCAGGGATCGATCGGTGGTGCTGATGGGCGAGGACATCGGCTACTTCGGCGGCGTGTTTCGCGCCACGGAGGGGTTGCAGCGCAAATATGGCGAACATCGGGTACTCGACACGCCGATCGCCGAGGGCGGCATCGTGGCCGCGGCGATCGGCATGGGCATCAACGGTTTGCGGCCGGTGGCGGAGATTCAGTTCGCCGACTACATCTATCCCGGCATCGATCAGATCGCGAGCGAACTGGCGCGGATTCGCTATCGCAGCGCCGGTGAGTTCTTCGCGCCGGTGACGATTCGTACGCCGTGCGGCGGCGGCATCCGCGGCGGGCAGACCCATTCGCAGAGTCCGGAGGCCATATTCACGCATGTCAGCGGCCTCAAGGTGGTGATGCCGTCGAACCCGCATGACGCCAAGGGATTGCTCATCACCTCGATCGAAGATGATGATCCGGTGATCTTCTTCGAGCCGAAGCGACTGTACAACGGACCCTTCGACGGCGATCCCAACAAGCCGGCCGTACCATGGAGCACGCACCCCAAGGGCCAGGTCGACGAGGGCTATTACACGGTGCCTCTGGGCAAGGCGGATGTGGTGCGCAGTGGCGCCGACGTCACGGTGATCACCTACGGCACCATGGTGTTCGTCGCGCTGGCCGCGGCGGCGGCGCTCAAGTTGGATGCGGAAATCATCGACCTGCGTTCGCTGGTACCGCTCGACGTCGACACCATTTGCACCTCCGTGAAGAAAACCGGCCGCTGTGTGGTGGCGCATGAGGCCACCCGATTTTCGGGTTTTGGCGGTGAAATTCTCGCGGTGGTGCAGGAAGAATGCTTCTGGGATCTGGAGGCGCCGATTCAACGCGTGGCGGGCTGGGACACACCGTATCCGCACGCCTTCGAATGGGAATATTTTCCCGGCCAGGAACGTGTCAAAAAAGCTCTCGCACTGGTCATGGAGGCGCAATGAGTCAATTCGTATTCAAGATGCCTGACCTGGGTGAGGGCACGGTCGAGGCCGAGATCGTTGCATGGCATACCAAGCCCGGCGATTCGGTGAACGAGGACCAGCTCATCGTGGAAGTGATGACCGACAAAGCGGCCGTGGAAGTGCCGGCCCCGGTCAGCGGTCGGGTGGTGTCGATCACGGGCGAACCGGGCGACAAGATCGCGGTGGGGTCGCCGTTGATCGTGTTCGATACCGCGGGGCGTGAGGCGGGGGCTGGGAGCGCGGCCGATGCGGGGCTCGACGCAGCCGTTGGGCGTGAGCGGCCAGGCGCGAGCGAGGGGGTTGCCGCGGTGGCGGCGCCTCATGGGCCGGCAGCGAGCGAGGCGACCGCTGCGGCCGTTGCCGCAACGATACCGCTCGAGGAAGGTGGGGCTGTGCGTGGCGCATCCGGGACCGGCGCGGCTGCCGCATTCGCGGCGCCGCCGTTGGTGGCCGCGCGTTCCGGCCGGGTTATGGCATCTCCCGCCAATCGGCGCCGCGCGCGGGAGGCGGGCATCGATCTTGCGACGATTGCGGGGTCGGGACCCGGTGGGCGGATCGTGCGCGGTGATTTGGTTCGGGTCAGTGCTCGACCGCGCGTCGCGGTGGGTGGGGAGGTCGTTGCGGAAACCTCGGGTGAGCGGTCCGTTGCGGGTGTGGGGTCGGTGGCGGCTGCGGCGGATGCCGCGTCGACCACGGAGATCAAAGTCATTGGGTTGCGTCGGCTCATCGCGGAACGCATGAGCGCGGCGAAGCGCAACATCCCTCATTTTGCCTACATCGAGGAGGTGGACATCACCGAATTGGAGTCGCTGCGGGCGCATCTGAACAGTACTTTGCCCCGGCGCACGGGTGGCGGGGCGAGCGGCGCTGGCGGTAGGGAGGGAAATGCCGATACCCGTACCCGTGCTGATGGGAGTGACGGTCACGGTGGGGATGGGGGTGCTGGAATCCGTGTAGGCGGCGGGGTTGCACCGCCGGGCCTGACCTACCTGCCGTTCGTGGTGCTGGCGCTAACCCGGGCGTTGCAGGCGTTTCCGCAATGCAATGTCCGCTACGACGCGTCGCGCGAGGTGCTGGTGCGGCACCGGGCGGTGCACGTGGGGGTGGCGACGCAGACGCCGGACGGGCTCAAGGTGCCGGTGGTGCGCAACGCGCAGGCGTTGTCGGTCTGGGATCTGGCGGCCGAAATCCGCCGCGTAGCGGAGCGCGCGCGGTCGAACACCGCGACCCGTGACGAGCTCATGGGGTCGACCATCACGGTGACCAGCCTCGGCAAGCTGGGTGGCATCGCGTCGACGCCGGTCATCAATGCGCCGGAAGTGGCGATCATTGGACTTAATAAGGCGGTGGAGCGCCCGGTGGTGTACCAGGGGGCCGTGGCCGTGCGCCGGATCATGAACTTGTCTTCCTCATTCGATCATCGCTTCGTGGACGGTTATGATGCGGCGGCTATGATTCAGGTGCTGAAAGACCTGCTCGAGCACCCGGCGACGATTTTCATACCTCAGGTGAGTATCCCATGACGGCACAACCCCAGCGACCCGCGTTCGGTTCCTTATTGACCTCTCACATGGCGGTGGCGTCCTTCCGCGATGGCCGCTGGAGCGGGATGGAGGTCAAGCCCGTCGGACCGATCGAGATCAGCCCCGCCGCGCATGTTTTGCATTACGCCAGCACCTGCTTCGAGGGCTTCAAGGCGTTTCGCTGGAAGGACGGCTCGATCCATATTTTTCGCATGGACCGTCACATCGAGCGGATGCGTCAGAGCGCCCGGCAACTGGTGCTGCCCGAACCGGATCCCGCGCAGCTCAGAGAGATGGTGCGCGCGGTGATCGACCGTTGTCGTGAGGCGGTGCCGGAAGCTCCGGGGGCCTTGTACCTGCGGCCTATCCTTTTCGGTACCACCGCGAATATCGGCGCGGCGGCGACGCCGTCGGCGGAGGCGTCCTTGTTGGTGCTGGCGAGTCCGGTGTGGGATTACTTCGCCGGCGGCATGAAGCCGTTGCGCATTCTCGTCGACGACGCGAACACGCGTTCCGCGGCCCAGATGGGCATGGTGAAAACCGGTGGTAACTATGCCGCGGCCATGGGCCCCACCTTGGCGGCGCGGGCCAAGTACCAGGTCGACCAGGTGCTGTTCTGTCCGGGTGGCGAGGTGCAGGAGACCGGCGCTGCGAATTTCCTGCTGGTGCGCGAGGGTCAATTGCTGACGCGCAGCTTGGATTCGAGCTTTCTGCATGGCGTGACGCGCGATTCGCTCATCACTCTGGCGCGCGATCAGGGCTATGCGGTGTCGGAGCGCGTCTTCGGTGTCGCTGAAATGCTGGAGTGGGTGAAAACGGGCGAGGCGGCATTGTCAGGCACGGCCGCAGTGTTGGCCGGCGTCGGTACCCTGATATACCGCGGCGCGGAGCATCGGGTCGGCGGCGGCGAGGTGGGACCCCTCACCCGTGAGCTGCGCGCCCGGTTGGTGGCGATCCAACAGGGCGAGGCGCCCGATACGCATGGCTGGTTCGAAACGGTGTAACTGAGAAGCGCCGGGTGACCGGCGCTTTGGCCTTCAAGGAGACGTCAGGCGCATCATGAGCCACGCAGGGTGCTAAGCCTGTCAGACTTACGATGCGCCGACTGCGGCACGCCCTCGCGACGGCGCCCATAAGTCCGACAGGCTGCGAGATCGCCGGAGGATCTCAGCGGCAGGGCATCCGGAAGCGACAGGCGCCAACGCGCGAATCCACGGCAATAACCACAGAGGCCGTGCGGACGGAGGACTCAGTATTCCTCGTGATCTTCATCATCCTCGTCATCGAGGTCGTCTTCATCGTCTTCGTCATCCTCGTCCCAGTCTTCGTCCTCGTCTTCGTCGTCCTCCGCATCTTTCTCGGCCTTCGAGCCCGACCAGCCCTCGGGTTCCTCGGTGAGATCAAGGTCGAGTTCCGCCCAACCGTCCAATTCCAGCTCTTCGACATCGCCGTCTAGATGTTGAATCTCAACGGTTTCTCTATCTTCGTCCACTTTGAGTACCTGGAATGTTTCCTCGTTTTCCAGATCCTCGTACCATTGTCCGACGGTCGGTTCGTACTCTCTACCCACGTATGCTCGCCCCTGTTGATCGTTTTCGTAAATGAACGCGGATATTAGGGGACGCTGCTCGCTCAAGTAAATGGCAAAATTGTTCATCCGTGACTATAGCCGACGAATGCAGCCGACCGCGCCCATGAGTACTACGTACCGCAACCATGACCATAGCCGACCGTAAAACCGCCGCCCGGCGCCTGACCGACGCCAAACGGGTCGTCGTCAAGGTAGGTTCGGCCTTGCTGGTCGACGCCGACAAGGGGCGCCTGAATCGGAGTTGGCTCGAAACCTTCGCGGCCGACGTGTCGCGCCTGCGCAAGCGGGGCCAGGAGGTGATTCTGGTGTCCTCGGGAGCCATTGCGCTCGGACGTCGCCACCTGAATCTGGGAGTGGGCAAGCTGCGGCTCGAGGAGAGTCAGGCCGCGGCCGCGGTGGGTCAGATCCGCCTCGCACACGCCTACAAGGAGCTGTTGGAGGATCACGACATCACGGTGGCGCAGATCTTGCTGACCTTGGGTGACACGGAGTTGCGGCGCCGTTATCTGAACGCACGTGGCACCTTGAACACCCTGCTGGCGCTGGGTGCGGTGCCGGTGATCAATGAAAACGACACGGTCGCCACGGCGGAGATTCGCTACGGCGACAACGACCGTCTGGCCGCGCGAGTGGCGCAGATGGTGAGCGCGGACTGCCTGATCCTCTTGTCCGATATCGACGGACTGTATACCGCCAATCCGCAGGTGAATCCGCAGGCGGAATTCATTGCGCGGGTGCTCGAGATCTCGCCGGCGATCGAGGCCATGGCCGGCGGCGTGACCAGCAGCATGGGGTCCGGCGGCATGCAAACCAAGATCGCGGCGGCCAAGATCGCGGTGGGGGCGGGCTGTCATCTGTGCATCGCCAAGGGCGCCGCGCCGCATCCGTTGAAACGCATCGAGGAGGGCGCGCGCTGCACGTGGTTCGTGCCGTCCTCGACGCCGGTAGCCACCCGCAAGCAATGGATCGCGGGCACCTTGAGGCCCGCGGGGGCGATCGCCGTGGATGAGGGGGCGGTGCGCGCCCTGATGTCCGGCAAGAGTCTGTTGCCGGCGGGTGTCACGGGGTCGGTGGGGCGGTTCGAGCGGGGCGATACCGTCAGCATCGTGGGTCCGGACGGCTCGGAGGTGGCGCGCGGCATCTGTGCGTATTCCGACACGGATGCGGCGCGCATCATGGGTCGTCAATCGACGGAGATCGAAACCGTACTGGGGTTTCGGGGTCGCGACGAAATCGTGCATCGCGACGATCTGGTGCTGTCGAAAGCGCTATGATTTCGGATATGGATCAAGAGTCTCCCGCGTCGATCGATCAATCGTCGGGCCTTGGCGGGCGCTCGGTGCCGGAGCTCATGCGGGCCATCGGCGCGGGCGCGCGGGCGGCCGCCGCGGCGCTCAGCGTTGCGTCCACCGAGCAGAAGAATCATGCCCTGCGCGCGGCCGCCGCGGCGCTGCGGGCGCGGCGGCACAAGATCGTCGCGGCGAACGAGCGGGATATGCGCGAGGCGTCGGCCAAGGGGTTGTCGGCCGCGTTGCTGGATCGGCTCAAGCTGGATGACAAGCGCGTCGAGGCGATGGCGCAGGGCCTCGAAGATATCGCGCGGCTCGTGGACCCGATCGGCACGGTGCTGGCCGAGTGGACGCGACCCAACGGCATGGTCATTCAGCGGCTGCGGGTGCCGCTCGGCGTCATCGGCATTATTTACGAGAGCCGCCCCAACGTCACCGCCGACGCCGGCGCGCTGTGCCTCAAATCGAGCAATGCGGTCATCCTGCGCGGCGGGTCCGAAAGCCAGCAATCCAGCGCCGCGATTCATGCCTGTCTGCAGGAGGGCTTGCGGGTCGCGGGTCTACCCGTGGCCAGCATCCAATTGGTGCCGACCACGGATCGGGCCGCGGTGGGCTACATGCTGGCCGAGATGGTGGATGACATCGACGTGATCGTGCCGCGCGGCGGCAAGAGCTTGATCGAGCGTGTGCAGAAGGACGCGCGGGTGCCGGTCATCGGGCATCTCGAGGGGGTGTGCCATGTGTACGTGGACCGTGCCGCGGATCTGCACATGGCGCTCGAGATCCTACGCAACGCGAAGCTGCGCCGTACCGGCGTGTGCGGTGCCGCCGAGACGCTGCTGGTCGATCGTGCCTGCGTCGCCACACACCTCGGCCCTCTGGTTGCGATGCTGCTCGAGGCGGGATGCGAGGTGCGCGGCGATGAGGTTTGCGCACCGCTGGACGCGCGCGTCAAGGCGGCGACGGAACAGGATTGGTATGCCGAATACCTGGACGCGATCATCGCGGTGCGGGTGGTCGATGACGTGGACGCGGCGATCGCGCACATCGCGCAGTACGGCTCGCAGCACACGGATTGCATCGTGACCGCCAATACAGCGGCCGCGGAGCGATTCTTGGCGCGTGTCGATAGCGCCATCGTGCTGCATAACGCCTCCACTCAGTTCGCCGACGGCGGCGAGTTCGGGATGGGCGCGGAGATCGGCATCAGCACGGACAAGTTCCATGCGCGCGGTCCGGTGGGGGTCGAGCAATTGACGAGTTACAAATATCTGATCCGGGGCAGCGGACAGATTCGTCCGTAGGCCGCATTATTCACGAACAGTCTACGCATGTGGGCACGGCCGGATCCGTGGTGGCGACCAACCAGGGGGCCGCCGCTGCGCCGTGCAGTAGGCGCATCATAATTCCGACCGGCTGCTAAGCCGTGCGTCATGTTCGGGGCTTGCGCTGCGAGGCGATGCGTGTGAGCCACGCGCGTACCGCGGCGGGATCCGCCAAATGGTATCGACCCGTGACGCGATCCCCGACGCCGATCGACGCGCCGCCGTGGGACTCGACCACTTCGAATCCGTCGAGGTCGGTGAGATCGTCACCGGCGAACACGGGTGTTCTGCCCTTGAACGGCGGTTCCTCGAGGAATGCGTCGATGGCGTCGCCCTTGCTGAACCCGGCCGGCTTGATCTCGAGCATCATATTGCCGCCTTGTACGTGGTAGGCGGAGCCGAGCCCCGTCGCGATCTGCGCAACGGCACGATGGATCACCGCTTGGAACTGCGGTGCCATGCGGTAGTGGACGGCAACGGTACGGCCCTTATTTTCGAGCAGGGTTCCCGGATGGGCATCTACCAGAGTGGCGAGTGCCGTGCGTGCGGCATCGAGTTGCGACGCGTCGCCGGCACCTTGGGTAGCGCCGGAGGCGCTGCGGCGTTCCACACCATGCAGACCGGCGGTGGGTAGATGCAGCGGTGCGAACAACGCGTCCAGACACTCGATGCTGCGGCCGCTGACCAGGGCTAGGGCACCATCCAAGACACCAGCCACGTCCTTGAGCAGCGACTTGAGCTCATCGTCGACGTGCGCGTCGAAGGGCGTGTCGGTGAGTTCGATGAGCGTACCGTCGACGTCGAGGAACAGACACCAGGCGTGCGGTGGAACGAGATCGGGTGGTTGGGACATGCAGGCGCACGATAGCTGACGAATCGCCGGATGCCCAGCGCATTCGGCCTGAGTCAGAGTGTAAATTTTACAAGGGTCCCGGCGTGCGGTTCATGCCGTGAAAGCGGGACCGGAGCGTGCCTTTTTGGTATGTTGATCCGCAGCATGCCCGACTCGAGCGCGCCTTAGGCAGCCCCGGTCAGGCGGATCTCCAGGGCCCGCTGGCCCACTTAAGATAGCCAGACGGGAGGCACGATGTTTCGCTCGGTCATGTTGCGTTTTGTGCTGCCCGTCGTACTTGCGTCGTGCGTGGTGGCTTTCGTGGGTCTGCCCTATATCGAGCGGCTGCTGGCGGAATGGTTTCGCTCGGATGTCGAGCTGCGTGCGCAGCTGGTCATGCACGGCATGGAGGAGCCCCTCAGCGAACTGGTGGCGCAGGGTGACGAGCCGCGGCTGCGCGGTTATCTGTCGAAGATCACCGCCGACGAAAGGTTGCTCGCGGTCTTGGTATGCCGTCCGGATGGCGCCACCATTTACAGGGCCGAACGCACGCCGCCGTCGGTCTCCTGCGAGACCAACGCCAAGACCACTCCCGCGGTCACGCGCGTCGAAGAATTGCCCTCGGGATCGGTGCAGGTGTCGCGATTCGATTTCGACGCGGCGGCGCCGCCGTTTCGCGTGCTGCTGCTGCACGACCTGAGCTTCGTGGATCGACGGCAGCGGACGGCGCGCGACTTCGTCCTGGTGTTCATCGGCATCTCCGTGCTGTTGCTGGCATTGCTGGTGGTGCTGGTCGCCTGGCTGCAGCTGCGCCGCTGGGTGAATGTGTTGATCGGCGACATCCGCGGCAAGCGGTTTCTCGACAATGCCGAGTCGCCGCGCTCCTCGCAGCCGATTCTGACTCAGGTCCGGCAGGTGCTGGCCGAGGCCGAACAGCAGCAGCGGCTGGAAATCGACTTCCGCGAAAACTGGACCCCGCAGGCGCTCAAACAGGTGGTGCACGATCACTTGAAGTCTTCGCAGGTGCTCATCGTGTCGAACCGCGAGCCCTATATTCATAACTACAATGCCGATCAGCGGCCGGTGGTCCAGGTGCCGGCGAGCGGCATGGTCACGGCGCTCGAGCCCATCGTGCGTGCGTGCGCCGGTACGTGGATCGCGCACGGCGCGGGTGCCGCGGATCGCGAAACCGTCGACCGCTTCGATCAAATTCGCGTGCCGCCGGATGATCCGGCGTACACGTTGCGCCGGGTCTGGCTCACCGCCGAGCAGGAACAGGGCTACTACTACGGGTTCTCCAACGAGGGGCTGTGGGCGCTGTGTCATCTCGCCTACGTGCGGCCTGCGTTCAGGCCCAGTGATTGGAAGGCCTATGAAGAAGTGAACGCTAAATTCGCGGATGTGGTCGCCGCGGAGGCGAGCACGGATAGTCCGGTGGTGATGATTCAGGACTACCACTTCGCGCTGTTGCCAAAACTCATTCGCGACAAGATACCGAAGGCGACGATCGCGCTGTTCTGGCACATTCCATGGCCCAATGCCGAGACCTTCGGCGTGTGTCCGTGGAAGCGTGAGATTCTATTGCACATGTTGTCGGCCGACATTCTGGGATTTCACACCCGCTACCATTGCCAGAATTTCCTGGAGACGGTGGATCGCTTCGTGGAATGCCAAATAGACCATGAGCACATGACGGTCACGCTGCAGGGTAGGGTGTGCCGGGTGGCGCCCTATCCCATCTCGATCGAATGGCCGCCGCGCTGGCTGCAGTACCTACCCGACGTGGCGGCGTGTCGTGCGGCCGTGCGGCAGCGTCACGGCATCGGCACCGATGTCGTCATCGGCTTGGGCGTGGAGCGTTGGGATTTCACCAAGGGCATCATCGAGCGGTTCCATGCGCTGGAATCCTTGCTGGACAAGAACCCCCGGCATCGCGGCCGGATCAGCCTGTTACAAATCGCGGCGCCGTCGCGTAGCACCTTGCCTGCCTATCAAACGCTGCAGCAGCAGACCTACGGCGAAGTGGCGCGGATCAACGGCAAATTCGGCGAAGGCGACTGGCGTCCCATCGTGCTGATCGATCAGCATCAAGAGCCCGCGAGCGTATTCGAACTGTACCGGGCGGCGGATTTCTGTCTGGTCAATAGCCTGCACGATGGCATGAACCTCGTGGCCAAGGAATTCGTCGCCTCGCGCGACGATGATGATGGTGTGCTCATCCTCAGCACCTTCGCCGGCGCGTCGCGCGAGCTGACCGAGGCGGTGCTGATCAACCCGTTCGATGTCAACGAAACGGCCGAGGCGATGGAGATCGCCATGCGCATGGATCGTGAGGAGCGCCGTGACCGCATGGCGCTGATGCGTCGTACCGTGAAGGAAAACAATGTGTACCGATGGGCCGGGCGCATGTTGATGGATGCGTCGCGGATACGTCAGCGGCAACGTCTGCCATCGGGAAAGCGGCTGCGGTGAACGCGTCTAAGCGGCGTCATGCCGGTTAGGCGCGCGTTGCCCGACGCCGACGCGGCAGCGTATCGAGTATGCAACTCGTGGGGCAGGCTCCTAGACGCGTTTTGCGAATTCGCACAGGCGTGCAGCGGCCGCATCCAGGGTTTCATCGCGCTTGGCGATGCAGACGCGCAGCAGCATCATTGGCGGCGGATCGGCATAGAAAGGTGACAGGGGAATCGTCGCCACCTTGGCTTCGCGGACCAGGCGTTCGCAGAACTCGGTATCGCCGCCGCCGCAGAGCGCACCGTAATCCACCAGCTGAAAGTAGGTGCCCGCCGCGGGTACGGGTTCGAATCCCGAGCCGCGCAGCAGTCCTGCCAATCGATCTCGTTTGGCCTGGAAGAAGGTGGCGAGTCCGGACCAGGCCTCGGGAACATTCGCAAGATAGCGCGCCACCGCGTGCTGCAGCGGCGAGACGATGCTGAAGGTGTTGAACTGGTGCACCTTGCGCAGTTCGGCGGTCATCGCGGGCGGCGCGACGCAATAGCCGACGCGCCAGCCGGTGGCGTGCAGTGTCTTGCCGAAGGAGAACACGGCGAAACTGCGCGCGCGCAATTCTGGATGGGCGAGCACCGAGGCGTGGCGACGGCCGTCGTACAACACGTGTTCGTACACCTCATCCGCGAGCAGGCTGATGGGGCGATCGCGAATCAGCGCGGCGAGCGCATCCAGGTCGCCGGCATCGGCGATGCTGCAGCTCGGATTCTGGGGGCTGTTGATGATGATGAGTCGGGTGCGCTCGCTGAGCGCATTGCGCACACGATCCCAGTCGAAGCGAAAGGCGGGGGGCGTCAAGGGGATGCGGACGCAGCGGCCGCCCGCGAGGCGCACCGCCGGCTCGTAGGCGTCGTAGGCGGGGTCGAAAATGACGACTTCGTCGCCGCTGCGCACCACCGCCTGGATCGAATCGTAGAGTGCTTCGGTGCCGCCGCAGGTCACGGTTATCTCGGTCTGTGGGTCGAACCGCCGCGCGTAGCTCGTGTGTAGTTTCTGCGCGATCTGTTCGCGCAACTCGATCACGCCTTCCATGGGCGCGTATTGGTTGCGGCCTTCGGCGACGACTTCGATCAGGGCCTGCGACAGTCGCTCATCGATGGGGTAATCGGGGAACCCTTGGCCCAGGTTGACCGCGCCTTCCTCGAGGGCGCGACGCGACATGACCGTGAAGATGGTGGTGCCGACGTCCGGTAGCTTGCTGTCGAAATGCATGTCAGTGCGCGGGCTTGTACAAGCCGCCGGCCAGCGAGTGGATGCTGAGACCGTGTTTACGCAGTTCGCGCGCTGCCGCGAGGCTGCGTTTGCCGGAGGCGCAGACCAGCACGTAGCGCGCATCGCGCGACAGTAGCTGCGGATTGGCGAGCAGGGTTTGCATGGGGATGTGGCGCGCCTGGGTGGGCGTGGCGGCGACTTCTTCGGGCGTGCGGATGTCGATGACCTCGAGCGGCGGCGTCAGCGCCGCGAGCGAAGCGATTTCGATGTCGGCGGCGTCGCGCGCGATGTCGTGAATCAGCGTGCAGGCGGGAGCGGCGCAGCCGGGGCGCCGCGGCGCCTCGAGCGTCGTTTGCGAAAAATTCATGAAGTCGAGCAGCATCAATTCTCCGGCGAGCTGGCCTTCCATGCTCAAGAGTATCTTCAAAGTGAGCAGGGCCTGCAACGAACCGAAGACGCCGGCGACCGGGCCCAAGACGCCGGCCTCGGCGCAGTTCGCGACCACCCCATCGGCCGTGGCCTCTGGCCATAGGCAACGCAGGCAGGCGTGCAGGGGCTCCGGCTTGTAGACCTGCAATAGGCCTTCGTACTGGTAGACGCTGGCGAATACGGCGGGGCGCCGGGCTAGCACGGCGGCATCGTTGATGAGGAACTTGGTGCGAAAATTGTCGCTGCAATCGACCACCACATCGTAGGCACGGACCAGCTCGAGCGCGTTGTCGGCGTCGAGGCGCAGTGCATGGGTCTCGACCGCCACGGTGGGGTTGATGGCGAGTGCGGCCGTGCGCGCTAGCTGGACCTTCGCCAAGCCGCTATCGGCCAACGCATATAAGGGCTGGCGGTGCAGGTTGCTGGGGTCCAGGGTGTCGGCATCGACCAACCCTAAACAGCCGATGCCCGCACCGGCGAGGTACTGCACCACCGGGCTGCCGAGACCGCCGAGGCCGACCACCAACACGCGGCTGCGCGCCAGGGTGGCTTGACCCGCGGCGCCGATTTCCCGGAGTAAGACTTGTCGGGAGTAGTCGGGTTGCATCGACCGCTCAGTCGGCAACGTGGGTTGTGGCTTGCACGGCGTACCCGGTTGCTTCTGACTCGTGCTTGTGATCACGATCAGTATCGTGACCATGACCATGCTCATGACCATGAGCATGGTCATGAGCATGAGCATGAGCATGAGCATGATCGTGACCGCGGTCGTCGGTGTGATGTTCGTGCTCTGCGTGCGCCGCATGATGGGGTGCGGTCGCGCAGCGTTCGCAGTTGACCCAGCCGGAGTCGCCGTCGCGGTAGTGCTCCTTCTTCCAAATCGGGACGCGGTGTTTGACCTCGTCGATGATGAAGCGGCAGGCGTCGAAGGCTTCGGCGCGGTGCGCGGCGCTGACGCCCACCCAGACCGCCATGTCGGTGAGCTCGAGCGACCCCACGCGATGAATGCACAGCGCGTGCTCGATGGGAAAGCGCGCGAGCGCCTCGGTCACGATGCGCTCGCCTTCCTTTAGCGCGAGCTCCTGGAAAGCTTCGTACTCGAGACGGCTGACTTCCCGGCCTGCGTTGTGGTTGCGCACCCAGCCTTCGAAGCTGGCGTAGCCGCCGGCTCGCGGGTCGAGCACGTCGCGGCGCGCTGCCGCGGTGTCGATGGGTGTTGCGGTGAAACGAAAGCGCATCAGCTGCCCGCTACCGGTGGAATGCAGACCACTACTCGTGTACGGCGCCGTCCCAGGTGTCGCATCAGCCGCCCGCCACCGGTGGAATGAAGACCACCGAGTCGCCGGCGACCAGTCGCCGTGACCATGCGGAGAAGTCGCCGTTCACCGCGACTTTCAATTGCTCGCGGGACAGGGTGAATCGATACCTGGTCGCCAGTTCCGCGTATAAATCGGCGGGCGTCGCGGCCTGCGTTTCGACCGTCTCCTGTGAGCGACCGGCTTGTTCGCGTAGCAGCGCGAAATATTGAATCGCCAGTTGCATGGGTCGTGCTCCCGGGTTGGCGCCGAGCAGCGCGACGCTTGCCTCGGCATATTCCTCTGGGGTGTTGATGTTGTCGAGCGCGCGCCGATCGCGCGGTTCGAGCAACTTCACCGGATGATTGATGAGAAATTTGCGCGGACACTGTTTGCCCGAGCGTTGCGGCGCGGACAGCGCCGCGGCGCAGGCGGGTTCCCACAGGGCGCACAGGGGTTCGGGCAGACCGTCGTGGGTGCTGCGGAAGGCCGTGGCCATGAGCGTGGGGTCGCGTTCGGCCAAGAGTTGCTCGAGGGCTTGGTCCGAGAGGAACGGCAAGTCGCAGGCAACCACCAGCCAGGCGACGTCCGGGAAGGCGGCCATGGCGGAGCGGATGCCGATGATGGGACCGCCGTCGATCGGGCCGCTTTTGGCGGTGTTCGCCCCGCTATCCGGGGTGTGATTCGCCGAGTCATCCGCAGCGGTGCCTGTGGCGGTAGCGTGTGGTGCGCGTGGCTCCGCTGTCACCCTGTCGACGATCTGTGGTCGTGCGGCGCGGGTGTCATCGGTGGTCTGGTCCGGGCGTACGGAGACGAACACCTTGGAGACGTGGCGGTGCAGCAGGTCGAAGGTGCGATCGAGCTGCGTTTGGCCACGATAAATGAGTGCGGCCTTGTCGCGGCGCATGCGGGTGCTCGCGCCGCCGGCGAGAATCAGTCCGTAGATGGGCGCGGCGGCCGTCATGAGCGCTCGTCTGGGGCGCCGGGTGCGGGGATCATCATGAGCGCTTTAGGAGCTTTGGGCGTGGCGGTCATCATGAGTTCGACTCAATTACGCTGGGTGTGGCGTTCATCATGAGCCTTGCTCGAGTGCGCTGGGCTCGGATGCGCCGGGTGCCAGTGCGTAGTCGCTCTTGCCGCCGTGTTTCAAGACTAGGCGCGTGTGGCTGATCACGATCTCGTGCGACAGCGCCTTGCACATGTCGTAAATCGTCAGAGCGGCGATGCTCGCGCCGGTGAGTGCTTCCATCTCGACGCCGGTCTTGTGATGGACGCTCACGGTGCAGCGAATCAGCGCTGAATCGCCGTCCATGTCGATCGTAACGGCACAGTTCTCGATACCCAGAGGGTGGCAGAACGGAATCAACTCGTGCGTGCGCTTCGCGCCCATGACCCCCGCGATGATGGCGGTGTCGAAGATCGGGCCCTTCGCCGACCGCAGACCGCACTCGCGGAGCGCCGTGGCGACGGCGGCCGGGAATCGCACCCGTGACTCCGCGACCGCGATGCGTCGGGTGGCCCGTTTCTCGGTGACGTCGACCATGGCGGGGCGTCGTTCATCATCCAAATGAGTGAAGGTCATATCGTCAGCCACCGATGTAGTACATCTCGATCTTCGGCGGCTGCGGCGCGGCACGGCGCAGTTCGTCGCGCAATTCACTATAGCGATCCGTGCGCCCGCGCCACTTGCCGCCGATCAAATCGAGCAACTCGGCATCGGTGGCGCCGGCGCGCATCGCGGCGCGTAGATCCAGTCCGTGGGTGGCGAACAGGCAGGTATAGAACTTGCCCTCCGAGGAGAGGCGTGCGCGGCTACAGGCCCCGCAGAAGGGCTGTGAGACCGACGAGATGAAACCGACTTCGCCGCCGCCGTCCTCGAAACGCCAGCGCTGCGCGACCTCGCCGCGATAGTTCTCGGCGACCGGCCGCATCGGCCAGCGCGCGCCGATACGCGCGACCAGTTCGCTCGAGGACACGACCATCTCGGGCTTCCAGTCATTGCGGTTGCCCACATCCATGAATTCGATGAAGCGCACGATCACGGGCTTACCGCGGAAATGCTCCAGCAGGTCGAGCGCCGCATGGTCGTTCACGCCGCGCTCGATCACGCAGTTGATCTTAAGGGGCGCGAGACCGGCTGCGATGGCGGCGTCGATCCCGTGCAGCACCTGATCGAGCGCCGCGAAGCCGCCGCTCATGCGGGCGAAGATTTCCGCATCCAGCGTGTCAAGACTCACGGTCACGCGGCGCAGCCCATTCGCCTGAAGGTCGACGGCGTGCCGTGCCAGCAACACCCCATTGGTGGTCAGAGCAATGTCATCGATGCCGGGGATGGCGGTCAGGTCGCCGATCAGGTCGGCGAGGTTGGCGCGCAGCAGCGGTTCGCCGCCCGTGAGGCGCAGCTTGCGCACACCCAGGCCCGCGAACAGTCGCGCCAGGCGCAGAATCTCGTCGAAGGACAATCGTTCCTGCGACGTCAGGAACCGATAGTTGTCGTGAAACTGGGCTTTAGGCATGCAGTACGGACAGCGGAAATTGCAACGGTCCATCACGGATATGCGCAGATCGTGCAGGGGGCGCGCATGCCGGTCGAGTGGATGATCCCTGCCGCGTAGATCGTGGAGGGTGGCTGCGCGGGACATCAGGTCACCAACGGTACACGCTAGTGACGAAACCGCGTGCGTAAGTGTTCGGACCGGGCGGTAGTTCGACGAAGCCGTCGGTACCGGCGAGGCTCAGAAAATCGCCGGAGCCGTTCGTGGGTCGGGGCTCGGCCCAGGGGCGGCCCCAGTCGTCATGCCGGATGGTGACGGGTAGGAAGTAGGCGAGCGCGGGTTGAAAGGTCACGGGCGATGCGAGCGCGAGGCGCTCCGCGGGCAGGCGCCGGGTGCCCATGGCTTCGGCCATGGCGGGAATGACGTAGCGGATCAGGCACACCAGGGTCGACACGGGATTGCCGGGCAGGCCGAACACCGACTGGCCGTGGGCGCCGATGCCGAACCACATGGGCTTGCCGGGTCTTTGCGCCACGTTGTGAAACACTTCTTCGACGCCGAGCTGCATGAGTACCTTGGGCACGAGGTCGTATTTCCCCATGGAGACGCCGCCGCTCAGGATGAGTACTTCGTGGGTGGTCAGATGCAGCTTGAGGCGTTCGCGCAGCAGATCCTCATCGTCGGGAACGTGATCGTCGCCCACGCGGCCGAAGCCGCGCCGTCGCAGCGTCGCGGCCACGGCATATGCGTTCGAGCGTCGTACCTGGTAGTCGGCGATGGGCTCGCCGGGTTCGACGAGTTCATCGCCGGTGGAGATCACCATGACGGCGGGTTGACTGCTGACGCGCACGCGGGCCATGCCCGCCGAGGCGGCTACCGCGATCTCCGGTGCGCGCAGCAGGGTTCCGGTTTGCAGCAGCAGGGCGCCTTGGCGACTGTCGCTGCCGCGGCGATGCACATTGTGATAGGGCACGGGCTTCACCGCGACCTTCAGGGAGATGAAGCCATCCGCCACGTCGTACTGTTCGACCGGGATGACGCAGTCGGCGGCGTGGGGCAGCACCGCCCCGGTCATCACTTCGATGGCGTTTTCGCCGGGCGCGAGTTTCAGCGGCGGCGCGCCCGCGCTCTGCGTGGCTTGGAGGTGAAAACGCCGTGCGCCGCCCCGCAGCAGTTCGCTGTCGACGGCGACGCCGTCCATGGCGACCCGGTCGTAGGGTGGCGTGTCGCGTTCGGCATATACATTCTCCCGCAGTATCCCGCCGACACACTGCGTGAGAGGCAGTGATTCGATCGGCAGACACGTTAGCCGAGAGTTGATCGCCTCTTCGGCCAGACGCGGCGTGATGAGCGTACTAGCCTGCATGGTCCTTGGCCGCGCGAGGCGCGCCGCGGGGTCGCGGCGCGACTACGCGTTTAAGTTGCCGGTTTGTTCTTGGCCTTGAAGGCCTTCAACTGTTCGTTGAAGCGCCCGACATTGGCCTGTAACTCGTCCACGGCCGCGTTGTTCTTCTGCGTCAGCATTTTCAAATGTTCGTCGGCTTTCTTCTTCTCGTCAGAGGACAACTTGGAGGTGTCCTTGGGCACCGCGGAGTCCATTTCCAGCTTGATGCAGTCGAGATAGGCGTTCATGTCGGCGTTGTAGTGATCGAAGTTGTGCTTCGCGGCGATCATCTCTTCCTTGGTCGCCGTGTTGCCGTCGGGGGGAGCATCGGGGGCGGTCGGATAGGTGCAGCTCGCCTGCGCGTGCGCAGCCGAGCCCAGTGCGAAAAACAACATCAGGGGTAGCCAAGGCTTCATCAGAGATCCTCTACTTGTGCGGTGCGCAGGTTTATGGGGCAGGGTGAGATCTTACGACCAAGCCCGGGAAGCCGCCAGCGTTCCCAACGAGCCTGGTAACCGTATGAATTATATGGATAAGCCGGATTCGTTGAGCTGACCGGCAGCGCTTTGCTCGGGATTTTGGCGAGGCTGGGGCGGTTTCCCCTGTCTGCGGCCCGCGATTCCGGTTCACGGATGGGCGCGCGACCGCTACACTGCGGTCGCGCGCCCGTAGCTCAGCTGGATAGAGTACCTGGCTTCGAACGTCAAGATCCGAAGTTAGGATGTTCGAAATCGGTAAAACAATTAGCGACTTACGGACGGGCGTGAAACGGGGCAATTCTGGAGTGACCAGAAAGTGACCGGGGTGGCCGACGGGGCATTTGCAGGTATCATTCGATTTTGGATCTGAGGGATTTCGGCAGCAATTTGCGCCCGTAGCTCAGCTGGATAGAGTAATCGGCTTCGAACCGATTGGTCGGGGGTTCGAATCCCTCCGGGCGCACCATCTGTTTGATTTGTAAGGTATTTTTCTAGATTTTTGGCCGACGATTTCTGCGCGAAATTACGCGGTCTTTCTCGAAACCGAGGATGGGCTGATCGAACCCGATCGAGCGCACCAACAACAGGTACCGTCAGTGGCAGCAGCCTCCCGTCTCGGCAGACAGCTCGAAGAAGTCATCGCCAGCTTGAGCAAGGTGGACGCGCGGTTTGCGTTGATTGGCGGGCTCGCCTTGGCGTCTCACAAAGTGATTCGCGCCACGCAGGACATCGACCTGCTCACCGACTCTGAAAAAGCCGAGGACATCGACCGCGAGTTAGTTGCGATCGGCTACCGGTGTCTGCATCGCAGTCCCGATGCTGGCAACTACCTGCGCGGTGACGAACGCGTGGACTTCATCTACGCCAGTCGCCCCGCGGCGCGGGGTTTGCTTAGCAATGCCACACTGCTCCAAACTACCTTCGGCGAAGTGGGCGTCGTCAGCACCGAGGGATTGATTGGGTTGAAGATCCAGGCCTTCGTCAACAATCCGCGCCGCACGCAGGACCTGGAGGATATCAAGGCCCTAATCGCCGCGAATCGGCAAGCGTTGAAGATGGACGAGGTACGCGAGTACTTCCAGCTCTTCAATCGTGAAGCGTTGCTCGAGGAAATTCTAAAGTGAGCGTACCTGCCGATAACGGCCAACCGTTTGCCGCCGATGGCGGCATCACTCACGTGCCGGCGGTGACAAGCCGTGATCCATTTGAAGCCTTGGATGACTTGATGACGGTCATCGAGGCGTTGTGTCCTGTCTGGCCGGACCGCGAGATATTCTCGTCTACGGACCGATTCTTAATCTAGGGCTTTCACCAAGTCCTGATCCACCCTGGCTGTCTTGATACTTGCGCACTTCCCAAGCGCGGCCGTCGGAATCAGTCAGATCGAAATGCGTACGAGTTTCCGCGCGCACGAAGTGCATCCGCCAGGGAGTGCCCGTACTGGTGACCAGGTAGACTTCGTTGCGTGTTAATCTCAAGTCACGAAGCACACCGGGCCGCATGAAGCGCCCGACCGCACGATTGTCTGGTTGCGAGTTCTTTCTTGGCGTGGCGATACTCACCTTCTATGGATAACTATCCGAACTCAGTGGCGCCTGCGTTCAACGAGGGCGGGGGAATCATTACGCCATTCGAAGAATGGTGGCGACGAGCGCAAGAACACTTTCCGACCGTGCCTGAGGAAGTTGCTCGCTACTGGCTTCACGAGCATTGGAATCACTCTCCCTTCCGGTGGTTGCCCTCACGCCAGTATCAATTTGAACTCGTCGAATGGGCATTGAGCGACATCAACTCAATCCGCTCGCGATGGTGCGATTACAGCATCACGAACGAAGATTGCATGAAGCATGCAGAATACCTGCTTGCGCTAACTCGCTATAAGACAGCCACATTCATGCGGGAGAATCTTAAACCGCCAGCGTCCCTTGTCGTCCTCGACAATCGTGATGGTCATTTAAAGTTCGGTGTGCCGCCAGTCCCCTCGTCGGAGCGTGGTTTTCCACAGGGGTACATATTGGTCGAAGGCCATCGCCGCTTCAACCTATGTCTGGCGCTCCATCAAAATACACAACTTCAATCACTACCGGTATGGCTTATGAGACTCAGTGCACTATGATGAGTTCGCATCCCAAATCGTGGCGCACAGTTCAATATTTGTCATCATCCCCTTCCGGGCGTCACATTGCCGACGACCCGACATTCAGTGCTATCCATCGACATGGTGCCACCCAACTATCCCTGCGGTATACTAAGGCTCGGTGACCGTCACCCGCCGCACGCGCCCAAATGGGGTACGACGAAGACGGAATACTCGCAGACCTAACCCTAGTTCTTTTGTTTTCCATGGGCGGCCCGCAATGCGTGCACCGGATACATCGCCCAGGAGAACAGAATGGAAATTCAGCACTTGAAGCTGCTGGCCGGGCACGTTCGTGGCCTACTGCAGCAATCAGATCGCACTATTGGCCACAATCAGTCGCTCGACTTGGTCGCGGCGTTGCCAGGTCTTCGCAATTGGCCCGAAGTCATGGCCTTTCCTGACAGGGTGGCCGCTTTAGATCTCGATGTGGCCGCCACAAGCCGCCTCGCCTTTAGGCTGAAGAAGAATTTCGAACTTGAACTCTCGCCCCAAGCCGTGTTGGCGGCCCTAAGCGGTCCCGAAGCCGAAAAGCAGGTTCAGGCTCCTCAAATTTGGCCAACAGGACCCGCTCCGGGCGTGTATGTCACAACTTCTCAAGATGCCATCAATGCCCTGTGTCGCGCTTCACGTCAAGCCGGACAAAATGCCTGAACCAGAAAGAGAGACTTTCACTGCTTAGGCCGCCTCGGTAAATCGCTGCTGGTTGGTCATTCTACGATGCGCACGGGCCGCAGCTA
>Ga0116227_10005061_pt1 | contig 28189 bp, 21 predicted proteins | sample S1TSphgellanicum_FD_89693 | JGI IMG/M metagenome (GOLD analysis project Ga0116227, IMG submission 89693) | Host-associated microbial communities from peat moss isolated from Minnesota, USA - S1T2_Fb - Sphagnum magellanicum MG | ecosystem: Host-associated > Plants > Peat moss > Unclassified...
CAATCGTTTTTAGCCCAAACAAGTGCAAGATTATGACAAATGGATGCCCAAAATGCGTGCACTTGGGGGGAAAATCTAGGGTTGAATCGGAGAAATAGCTTCCGTTACTCCCATTTTTTGCACCGTGTGTCACCTAGATTCGCTTAGTGGAGTTTTTCAGCAGACCCTAGATTAGACTTGGGACTCAGGGCTAAAGCCGCTGAGTTTTCCGGTTACCGCGTGTTTCTATAAATATTATGGTATAAGCCAGAACTCTGAACCTCTTTTTCGCTGATGGAGAAAAATGGTAATACCGATGCTGAGGGTGGGGTGCCCTAAATAATTTGAATTTCCTGGAGTTGGTTGATGACTACATCTGCACCTTGGACATGCTCTGATTTACCTACCCAAGTAATGCCAATACAGCCTGCGGCTTGAGCATTACGCGCCATCTGCATATCTCCGACGGAATCACCAACCATCAAAGTAGCCCCTGGTTCGACTCCTAAAGCTTGGCAGGCTTGTAAAAATAGCCTTGGATCTGGTTTACTTGGTCCCTCATCCACTCCCATTTCTAGCTGGATATAATCGCCCAAAGCGTGAACTGCAACAAACCGCTTGACATCTTGAGTTGTAGCTGCTGAAAGTATCCCAAGTTTTAATCCCCGTTGAGATAGGAGTTGTAAAATCTTCAGGCTGCTATCAAACAGTGGTGTAGGAGTCTGTCTGATATGTTGTTCAGCTTCTTTTAAAGCCTGGTGAGCAATTTCTAAGGACTCAAACCAACCCCTACCAGTTTCCGCAATATAAGCCGCAGCTGCCACCTCCGTTTCCCGACGACTAGCTACTGCCATTAAACCAGCTGGATTTAAGCGATCGCCATCGATGCCAAAGGCCATCAACAAGGGTTCCCCAATTCCTGGAATCTGGGCATCAATAATCCTCGCACTCCTTTGTCCAAGGGATCTTAAATGCGCTTGTGAGTCTTCTAAGGTACCATTTTTATCAAATAAGATGGCTTGGATATGAGGAAAGGTGATGTGTCTACATTTAATTGTTGCCAAAAGATTCTACCCAGATAAATAAATTCAAGTTTGTTTGATTTTCCCAGCTATTTCTCTGTAGGGATATACCCGTACCAGGAGCATAGTTGAAGCACTACACTATCTATCGTACTCGTCATCTTCACCTAGAAAATATCTTCTGGTTGATTGAGTATGCCAAGGATTTGGAAGTTCCTATTCTGCTGCCCCAAGTTCAACTCCTGAACGGGGATTAATGCCCTAAAATAACGCTCTATACAGAGACTATTAGCTGACTTTTCCTGTTATCTGTTCGTCGTAGAGGATTTGGAGGCAGGAGGGAAAAGTTAAATTGTGAGAGAGTCACCCCTAAATATGTAAAAAAAAGAGGGTTTCTCCCTCTTTCGATATTCTGTAACAGGAAAGAACCCAGAATCCAAAATTTAGCCGGTTCCTGAATTCTCACTGAATCATTCTTCAATCGCTACTGGGATATCTTCTTCCACTGCCACTGGGATATCTTCTTCTACTGCTGATGGGATATCTTCTTCCACTGCTGATGGGATATCTTCTTCCACTACAGTTTCTACAGGTGCAACAGCAGCAACAGCGTTACCTTGCTGTTTAGCTAGCATTTGTTCCCGATACTTAGCTGCCATTTCTTCTGCCTTATCATAAACCAAATCACGGTTCTTAATCATGTCGCCTGGTTCGGGCTCTAGCTGCTTAGTAGAAAGGGAAATCCGTCCCCTTTCTGCATCCAAGTCAATGATCATAACTTTTACTTCATCATTGACATTGAAAACACTATGTGGTGTATCGATATGCTCGTGGGAAATTTCCGAAATGTGTAGAAGTCCGCTGACACCACCAATATCGATAAAGGCACCGTATGGTTTGATGCCACGAACAGTACCAATGACTACTTCGCCAACTTCCAAGCGGTTCATCTTCCGCTCAACTAATGCCCGACGGTGAGAGAGAACTAGGCGATTACGTTCCTCGTCTACCTCTAGGAATTTCAATGGTAGTTCTTCACCTACCAATTCTTCTTTGGGTTTGCGAGTACTAATGTGGGAACCAGGGATGAAGCCGCGTAGCCCCTCAATCCGCACCAAGGCACCTCCACGATTAGTTGCAAACACACCGGAACGTACAGTGGCATCTTCTGCTTGCAACTGCCGGACTCGCTCCCATGCTCGCATATACTCAATCCGACGAATGGAGAGGGTCAGCTGGCCATCTTCATTTTCATCGGTGAGAATGAAAAATTCCCGTGTTTCGTTTGATTGTAAGACTTCTTCCGGGCTATCTACCCGGTTGATAGACATTTCTTGTATAGGTATATACGCCGCTGTTTTAGCACCAATGTCAATCAGAGCGCCGCGCGGCTCTATACTGAAGACTGTGCCTGGTACAATATCCCCAGGGCTGAAGTGATAATCGTATTTGTCAAGTAGAGCAGCGAAATCGTCGTGAGTAAATCCAATTTCTGGGGCGGTTAAGTTCTGATTGACCATGCTGATTTGTTCCTGGTTCTATTCTCCGTAAAGGTTTTGCTTCAAAGTTTGGATGTCGATGCGGTTGCCTGGATGACAAGGGCACGCATACACCCTCTACTTATACTAGCGCAGAAAAACTAAAGGTTAACACATATTAACTTCCAGATAGAACATTGTATCATAAAAATTCAGGTAATAGGAAAAACTCAGAGTGTCTAATATTGAATTATTTTGTAAGAGGCAAAACGGCTGAATCTCCTTTGCCTCATCCTTTCTCCGTTGCCTCTATCTTGAAAAATAACCGTGGCTCTTGTATTTAGTAGCCACGGTTATCTAGTTGATATTATCGAAATTCTAGTCTGGCGTAAAATCTACCCCTTGATGGGTAGGGATTTACGCCCACCTAATCAAAAACTACTTATTTTTTCTCTCAAAGCGGGGAGGTTCGCGAAATGCGATCGCAAAGAAGAGAACTCCTAGTGCCAAGGTCAAAATTAGAATGTATGCAACGCTTTCCATATTCCCAGTTCCTACCTAAATCTAAGTAGCAATTTTATTTTACCAACATTGAAGGTTGGGGATCTGGTGTTAGGTTGAAACATCATGCTTTTCCCTATTCCCAGTCCCCAGTCGCAATTACAGAGCTTCTTTCTTCCGGGTTGTTAAGTCACCCACTTTTTGGAACAAACCAAACTCGACCTGCTCTTCTAAGTCTGGGTCGATACCTGCAAACACATCTCGGTAGATTGTCCGAGCACCATGCCAGAGGTGACCAAAGAAGAATAACAGGGCAAATACAGCGTGTCCGAAGGTAAACCAACCTCTGGTACTGGTGCGGAATACACCATCAGAATTCAAAGTTTCCCGGTCAAATTCAAAGATTTCTCCACCTTGAGCTTTCCGGGCATACTTCTTCACGTCCGCTGGGTTGGTAAAGGTCTGACCGTCTAGGTTACCACCGTAGAAACTGACGGTAACGCCAGATTGTTCAAAGCTATACTTTGATTCTGCCCGACGGAAGGGGATATCAGCGCGGATAACACCATCTTTGTCAGTCAGGATGACTGGGAAGGTTTCAAAGAAGTTAGGCAGACGACGTACTGTTAACTCTCGACCGTCAGCATCTTTGAAGGTTGCGTGACCTTGCCAAGATTGAGCAATGCCATCGCCTTTGTTCATGGGGCCTGTGCGGAATAGACCACCTTTAGCGGGGCTATTACCTACATAGTCGTAGAAAGCAAGTTTTTCAGGAATTTTTGACCAAGCTTCTGAAGGGGTAGCGCCTTCGGCTAGGCTACCTTGAACTCGGCGTTGAATTTCTTGACGGAAGTAGCCTTGATCCCATTGGTAGCGGGTAGGTCCAAACAACTCAATGGGAGTAGCAGCGCTACCGTACCACATGGTTCCAGCCACAACGAAAGCAGCAAAGAACACAGCCGCAATACTGCTAGAAAGTACGGTTTCAATATTCCCCATCCGCAGGGCTTTGTACAGCCGTTCGGGGGGACGCACTGCCAGGTGGAATAAGCCGGCGATGATCCCAACAATCCCCGCTGCGATGTGGTGAGCGACAATACCACCGGGGTTGTATGGATTGAACCCATCGGGACCCCACTCTGGGGATACTGGCTGAATACTACCAGTTATACCGTAGGGATCAGAAACCCACATCCCTGGTCCAAATAGTCCAGTGAGGTGAAAAGCACCAAAACCAAAACAGAGTAGACCGGATAAGAATAGGTGAATACCAAACATTTTTGGCAAATCAAGGGCTGGTTCACCAGTGCGGGGGTCTCTAAAGAGTTCCAAATCCCAGTAAACCCAGTGCCAGACGGCAGCTAGGAACAACAGACCAGATAGAACAATGTGAGCCGCAGCAACTCCCTCAAATGACCAGAACCCAGGATTGGTTGCAGGTCCACCAGTTACGTTCCAACCACCCCAAGATTGGGTGACACCTAAACGGGCCATGAAGGGTAGTACGAACATCCCTTGTCGCCACATGGGGTTGAGAATTGGATCACTTGGGTCGTAAACAGCTAGTTCGTATAGTGCCATCGAACCAGCCCAGCCTGCTACTAAGGCTGTATGCATTAGGTGTACAGAAATCAGTCGTCCCGGATCGTTCAGAACAACTGTGTGTACTCGGTACCAAGGTAGTCCCATTGACTAGGCTCCTCCTCGTCGAATTATGTTTACAAAGCAATTTTCTTACCGAGGTTCTTTAGGACGGCAACTACCGCTTTAGAGAACTCCCTGAGTTTTTTTATTGCCAGATTCTTGTCTTATGAGTCAGACAGTGCGGGTGTTTTAGTTATGCTCAGCACCCCGTATAGGAGGATAGCGATCGCTTCTACAATTGCCAAGGGTTTTTCAAAAAAAAACACTTGAACGATTCAGACTTGCTAACTCCCAACAGTTTGCCTTTTGTCAGCCAGTGTGGTGGTGAGGCAGTCCGAGGTTGAAGGAAACCCGTCTAAAGCACTGGCTCCCCACGCAGGAATACCGTCACGTGGTATACGTACACAGCATTACCAAGCAAAAATGAGAATGTTTTAAAAAGTGTAACTATTTATGTGACCCTTTTGCAAGCAGGTAATGGATTAGGGAATTTTAGATTTTGTAAAGCACTGCTTTGGGAATGGGATCAACCCCACTTGCTACAACGGAGGGAACTCCCGCAACACAGTGGCTTCAAGTCGGCACAGCTGCCTTTTAGGTTACGGGAGAATAGGGAAATTTGGGATTGGGGGAAAACAGATAAGTAACCGAACCGAAATATTTACAAACTAATATCTAGTTTTATCTAGACTGGATCAAGGATTCCAGCAAGAGAGTTTGTGTAATTAATTCTGTTCCAGTACTTAAATCTCTCCCCCCTCTCTACTGAACCGCCAATTGAATGTTCTGCAAGTGGCACTTTGCCTCAGCTGTAGCTAGGCGTTCGATTACCTGTTCGGCACTGATCAGACGCTTGAGAACTACTTGGCCGATAACATTATCAGTAATTGCTGATGTGACTGGTTTTACTTCTACCATTAGTACTGCATCTTCCACTTGATAAAGCCACAGTAATTCATTGTCTTCTACTAGACAGATATTCAATTGCTGAATATCTGGTTGGCGTCGCCATACTGTTATTTGCCACAGTCCATCAGCTGCCCACACTCGACCAATTGTCCATCCCTCAGATAGAAAGAAATATTTCACGGTCTTAGTCTCACTTTTAGACTTCCAGTTACTGATGTAGATACAAGGAGATTTTCAGTGACACCAGCCATTCCCTTACCCAAGATATTGCTACTTGAGCTACCAGAAAAGCTATTCCTAATAACTAACTATGAATCTACGATAGATTTAGTCAATTTTTGCAAGTTTAATTTAAATAAAAAGTTTTCCTAGCTCAAACTTCTGTTAAGTTTTCCAGTCTGAGAACTATTTACCAAAAGAAACAAACAGGGAACTTTTGTAAACAGACATATATATAGTAAGATAACTGACTGCTGATTAAAAAAAATGTGGTCAGAAACCCACGGAAGCAGCCGTAAAGCTTTGGAAAACTTTAAATCTGACCCAACTCACAGTACCCCGCATACTACGTTATGATAATGACCTGGTTTTCCTTGTTCGGCAGACGGTGGAGAAGGGCGACAAAATTCCTATCTTTATTCTGTGTATGTCTATTATTGGTTGTTGGCTGTACTCATCATCCCCAGATAACTAGCCCTGAGGCTACAGATGGGGGTCGAATTACCATAGGTACCACAGGGAAGCCAAGAACTCTCGACCCGGCAGATGCTTATGAGTTAGCATCTCTGGGCTTAGTATTTAATATGAGCGATCGCCTCTATACATATACTCCAGGTAGTACGGAAATTAAGCCCCAATTGGCAACAGCATTACCTAAAGTTAGTTCAGATGGGTTGACATACACCATTCCTCTGCGTCATGGAGTGGTTTTTCATGATGGAACTCCCTTTAATGCTAAAGCAATGGAGTTTAGTATCCAGCGGTTTATTGAAAATAAGGGTAAACCCTCATTTTTACTAGCGGATTCTGTGGCATCTGTGAAGGCCACAGGTGAATATGAGTTAACAATCAAGCTGAAAAAGCCCTTTGCTGCTTTCCCCTCCTTGTTGGCTTTTTCTGGAGCCTGTGCAGTTTCACCTAAGGCTTACCAGATTGGTGTGGGAAAATTTCAGCCGAATATTTTTGTCGGCACTGGCCCCTACAAGTTAGCGCAGTATGGTACTGATTCACTACGCTTTGATGTATTTGATAAATATTGGGGTGAAAAACCAGTTAATCCAGGTGTCAATGTCCAAATTCAGACGAGTGCGGTAAACTTGTTTAACAATTTTAGTACTGGTGCTGTAGATGTTGCTTATCAATCTCTGGAACCAGATCAAGTCCGCAGTTTAGTAGAAAATGCCACAAGTAAAGGTTGGCAGGCAATTAGTGCTAAAGGTAGCGTAGTTAGTTATCTGGTATTAAATCGGAATCAGAAACCTTTAGATAAACCAGAGGTACGAGCTGCCATTGCTTCCATTATCGATCGTCCCCTGATTATGGAACGCACTTTATTTGGGCAAGCCGATCCCCTCTACACCATGATTCCCACCACCTTTAATGTTTCCCAACCCATATTTAAAAGTAAATATGGTGATGCTAACTTCGAGGCAGCCAAAAAATTGTTAACTGCCGCCGGCTTCTCCCCGGCAAATCCGGTAAAAGTCCAAATTTGGTATCCTTCTAGTTCACCAACTCGGGCCTTGGCAGGGGCCACAATTAAAGCTATTGCTGATAAAGAATTAGGTGGATTATTACAATTTGAGGTCAATCCCGCAGAATCTACTACCTTCTTTAAAGATATCTCCAAGGGTTTGTATCCAGCGGCCTTGCTAGATTGGTATCCAGACTTTTTAGACCCAGATAACTATGTGCAGCCATTTTTGGCTTGTCACAAGGGTTCAGTGGCTCAAGGATGCCAAGATGGGGGTAGTCAGGAACAGGGAGCATTCTACTATAGCGAAGCCATGAATAAACTGATTGATCAGGAGCGGCAAGAGCAAAATCCCGAAGCACGGAAAAAAATCTTTGTCGAAATTCAAGAGCAAGTTGCTAACGATGTGCCATACGTCCCCCTGTGGCAAAATAAAGATTTTGTATTTGCCCAAAAAGGTGTGAGTAATGTGCAACTTGACCCTACTCAAAATCTGATTTACAAGACGATTAAGAAGGGGTAGGTGGCAGGGGAGTGATCTGTTCTCCCCTAATCTAAAATCTAAAATTCCTTATCACCTAGAATTATGTCTCGATCTAAGGCTTTACAGTATTACATTGTCTCTCGATTACTACTAGCGCCGCTGCAACTGCTCACTATTGTCACTATTGTATTTCTCTTACTCAGAGCCACACCGGGAGATCCAGCAGATGCAATTCTGGGTGGTCGGGCACCGGAGGCGGCGAAGGAAGAATTACGTAAACAACTAGGTTTAAATTTACCTATATGGCTACAATACCTCAACTATCTCCTGAAGTTGTTGCACTTTGATTTAGGCACTTCTTTAACCAGTCGAGGGCAAAATGTTGGTGATATTATTGGCCAATACTTCCCAGCCACGCTGGAGTTAGCAGTTTTTAGTATGGCGGTTGCAGTTATTGTTGGTCTTGGGGTGGGGATTCTTTCTGCTTCCCGACCTAAGACTTATTTTGATTTGGGTGGAAGATTATTTGGGATTATTACTTATGCACTTCCCCTTTTTTGGGCAGGGATGCTGATGCAGTTGATTTTTTCCATTCAACTGGGTTGGTTTCCCAATTCCAACCGCTTTCCCCCAAATCTGCCTACCCCTGCTAGTATCACTGGGTTGTATACAGTGGATAGTTTACTCAGCGGTAATATCAGCCAGTTTTTCACTTCTTTGCACTATCTTATTCTTCCTAGTTTCACTTTGGGGATATTGCTCAGTGGGATTTTTGAGCGAATTGTGCGGGTGAATTTAAAACAAACTTTAAGGGCTGAATATGTGGAAGCTGCGAGGGCTAGGGGTGTTGGTGAAAACAAAATTTTAGTTGCCCATGCTCTAAAAAATGCCCTAATTCCTGTGATTACAGTTTTGGGGTTGACTTTTGCTTCGCTTTTAGGGGGAGCAATTTTAACTGAAGTGACGTTTTCTTGGCCTGGATTGGCGAATAGATTGTATCAAGCGATAAGCGATCGCGATTACCCCACAGTTCAGGGGATACTGATATTTTTTGGTGCCATTGTTGTCAGTGCTAGCATTTTAATTGATATTTTGAATGCTTCTGTAGATCCCCGGATTCGTTATTAGCTCTGTACTATACTCTGCACGGTTTAGCGCTTTACTTTTAAAATCGCCCTTGACACAAGAATTGCTGTGGAATTTTGAATGACCTTAACTTGTTACCATTTGCTTTAACTTTTTACTAAGCTATGATTAGAATTTCAAGACCTGCATTTATCAGCTTATTCTCGACCGCGATTTTTAGCTTTGTAATTACCCAACAAATCACTACTGTAGCATTTACTGCACAAAAAACTGAGACATTGGCATTTATCGCCCTCAGACGCGACAGTTCCAATTACATTTCCAATTTATATACTGTTCAAGCTAATGGTTTATTTCGTCACCAACTTTCTGAAAAGTTAAATGTTGAGCCTACAGTAGTCTGGTCAAAAAATGGTCGAAAACTTGCTTTTGTAAGTGATGATACAAATATTTTTGTAGTAAATGCAGATGGTTCTAGACTCACTTCTGACGAATGAACCACAAAAAGAGCCTTATGATGGCTTTATTTCATGGTCTCCAAATGGAACTCAGCTTGTGTACTATCAAAATCATGGTGGTAATCATCATGAGACTCAGTTGGATATAAATTTACTTGATATTAACAGTGGAAGTGTAAGGAAGATAACTCAGAAACCAGGGCAATATAGTAACTTAACATGGTCACCAGATGGAAAACAAATTGCCTTCACAAACGGAGATTATTCTCAGAATAATCTTTACATTATGTATATTAATAACTTAAAGTCGATCCAAATAGCTCCTACACTACCTGCATCCGAGATTGACAACTTATCTTGGTCTGGAGATAGTCAAAAATTAGCGTTTGTGAGCAGAAAAACCAAGAATCAAACCACGCATTACGAGAACATTTTATATGTAGTTAATCGGGATGGTTCAAAGTTGATGAATTTATCAGAAACTAAAGATTCATTTACTTCAAACCCTACTTGGAAACCTTAGCTTGATGATACCCCTCGCTGATACCGTTTACGAAATATTGCTTCACATTAGTGAGTAAAGCACAAACTTTTGGAAACTGGGGGACAAGTTCATTACTCACAAGTTAAGAATGTATTGATTTTGTTAATTAGTGATATTACTTAAATTATATTAAAAATATATCTTGAAAATCAGATTTTTCTGTGAGGAAAATGGTTGAGAGGGGAGGTCAAAATCAAGCAAAATATACTGAAACGACTATGTAGAAGCAGCTAGGGCTAGGGGTGTTTCTGAAAACAAAATTTTAGTCGCCCATGCTCTAAAAAATGCCCTAATTCCGGTGATTACAGTTTTGGTGTTGACTTTTGCCTCCCTTTTAGGGGGAGCAATTTTAACTGAAGTGACGTTTTCTTAGCCTGGATTGGCGAATAGATTATATCAAGCGATAAGCGATCGCAACTACCCCACGGTCCAGGGAATACTGATATTTTTTGGTGCAATTGTTGTCAGTGCTAGCATTTTAATTGATATTTTGAATGCTTATGTAGATCCCCGGATTCGTTATTAGCTCTGTACTATATCGTGAAGTGCGGAATGTTGGATCAGCCTTTTTATGCCGCTTATACTGCGACCAGTTCGGACTTGGCATCAGGCAAAACTGGTTCAAAATGCAGTACCATAATTTGTTCTGGGCCTAACCCTACAGATTCATAAGTACGTCCGTCACGATCGCTGAATTCAACCTCAAAGGCTGTACCACCTGCCAACATCTCAACTACCGTACCAACTTGTCCACGCCACAGATTGTAATCAGGGATATCTACAGTTAAGGCTACGACATCTAGTAAATGGACTGTATCTATTGCCACTCTTATCACCTCCAGTTGCTAAAGAGGATAACAGGTTGTTAATCTAGGAGTATCGGAACCATGCTCGATAATCCAGCCGCTGCGAACAGTTGCACTTCTATTTTGCCATTCGAGCGTGAAATCTATAGATAATTCTAATATTGCTGTCATTGGTGGAAGAGGATTTATTGGTAGTGGAATTATTAATTATTTAATCCAAAGAAATATAAATTGTTCTGTATTAGAAAAAGGTGACGATTTATCCGAAACTAGAAATGCAGATATAGTAATTAGCGTTACAGGTATAGCTGGTTTAGCAACTCCCTATATACTTCCATCTCATAAGCTTGTAGTCGATGGTGGTTTTATTCCTTCTGATGATCCAGCAGAATTACCCACTGGAGATATTGATAGAAGTGCCTATTCTATTCCCCAGAATATAGCTCCAGTTCCAGGTGGAGTTGGTCCAATAGAAATGGCTATACTTGCTGAACGTTTTGTGAAGATGGAACTAAACGTAGATATTCCTCAGTGGAATTATCAAGTAATAGAACAAGAGCAACGAATGATAGCACAAGCAATTGCACCAATCAATAATGAAGGAATTATTTGAACAGGCATTGCTTAGTGAACGTCAGAACAATACAAACAGTATCAGCCGAATTGATGAAAACAGATTTCAACTAGAAGGTGGTAAATACAGTATTATCTATAACCAAGAAGAATCATCACTAACATTAAAGCGTAATCAAGTTCAAGTAATTCTGATTAGGCTTGATTGTCAAAACAAAAACAATCAAATAAATATTGCCAGAGGATTGACAGAGCATGATCAAACTCAGTGGCAACAACTCAGACAATTACTAGAAAACCAAGCAGGATATTGAAAGATGAAAATTTCAGTGATCACCGCTACCTACAATCGGCCTCATGAATTAAAAACTATTGCGCTGCCGAGTTTGCAAAACCAGACTGATCAGTTTTTTGAATGGATAGTTATTAATGATGGAGCTAATCCGCAAACAAGAGATATTATCAATACAGCTAAGATTGCCATCCCAACTATATACTTAGAAATAGAGCATTCCTCCTTTGGATTTGGTCTTTGTCATGCACGAAATTTAGGTTTGGAGACCGCAACAGGGCAATTAATTACATATTTAGATGATGACAACAGCTTTGAACCAGATTTTATCTTAGCTACAAAGCAATTCTTCTCATCTCATGTTCAGATCAAATACAGCATGGCTAGACAAAACCGTCGCCGTGATTTAACATATCATGGAGCAGTCATTCGTCAAGGAAAATATTTCTGTTCTCCGAACAACTCTAATTGCTCCCTGGTTGAATTAATCACCCAACAACAAATATTTGATAGCAATGGATTCTCTCACGTTAAAGCTAATGCTCCCAGATGGAATCCTCAATACCAAGTTTTTGCTGATTTTGAATTCTTGCTTCAGTGTGTTGGTATGTACGGCAGAAATGCATTTAAAATTAACCCTAAAATTTTAGTTAATTATATTCAGTCATCTGAAGGCATCATTGGTAGTTCAACTTATACTCAATGGTCAACAGAACTAAAAAACATTCTAAATTCTGATTGTTACCAGTTAAATTTATCTGAAACTGAACAACTTTACCGCCTTGTTCAGTTATATCAGCAGCGGAGTTCTAAACAAGCATCTGCTTTTAGTGCCGAGCCTCAAATTTAGATGGGGTCTTTCTTCATGTGCTACAAGTTGATCAAACTGTTCCTTCTCCCTACTATCATGCGTCCGCGTAATCCTTGTTGCCATGGCAATAAATTTAAAGCTGCATATATAAATTTGCAAAATAATTATACACTATTCATTTGATTTGGACTTTGGACAGAAAAAGTTGTTCGCGTAGATTTTACGCAGACAAGTGAATGATCAATCTCATTGATAGCTTTCTGAAGCTTAGTATAAATATACTGGCTCTAATAACCCAAGTTGCTAGTTACTATTGTTAGCGATCGCACGTAGGATAATAGAGTAGTAAAATACTCCAAGAAGAAATTAGGAGGGCAAAATGGGGCGCAGAGAGCGTGTGGGGGATACCTAAAGATAGAGGCGATAAGTAAGAAAATTTAGATAGCCGATAGTCAAGCCTGAAACCCGTTGTTGCACAGAAAATGCTAGAAGTACTATCGGTATTGGAAAAACTAGATGTGACAAATAACAAATAATCTTAACTTGTCAAATAGACATCTCCGAAAATAAGCCTGAAACCCTGATGCAGCAAGATGCAGATATTAATTGTCGGAGATGTCTAATACCTAAAAACTGCTGCAAAGCCCCGACTTTTTAGAGTCGGGGATATTCGATTATCATGCCCTGCCTGCTTGCAAATCAGACAAATTAAAATTCCTCTCAGGGGGTTCCTCAGGGAGGAATCCACCTGCTTGCATTTTCCATAACCTATAGTAAGGACCACGCAGGGAGAGCAGTTTATCGTGGGTACCATCTTCAACAATGCGACCTGCCTCAAACACTAAAATGCGGTCTAGATGGGCAATTGTGGACAATCGGTGGGCCACTACAATTACTGTTTTTCCATGCATTGCTAAATCTAGGGTTTCTTGGATCGCTTTTTCGGTGATGGAATCAAGGCTAGAGGTAGCTTCATCTAGGATCAGGATCGGTGCATCTTTGAGAATCACTCGGGCGATCGCAATGCGTTGTCTTTGCCCTCCAGACAGTTTGACACCGCGTTCACCCACCAGAGAATTATACCCCTCGCTCATCACCGAGATAAAATCGTGGGCGTAAGCCTTACGCGCCGCTTCCATCACTTCCTCATCACTTGCTTCCATTTGCCCGTAACGAATATTTTCTAGTAACGTGCGATGGAACAGAGATGGATCTTGGGGAATCAAACTGATTTGGGCGTGTAGTGCTTCCTGAGTCATATCTTGAATATCTACCCCATCAATGAGGATCTGCCCCGATTGGGGATCGAACAACCGCAGAATCAGGTTGACAAAAGTAGATTTCCCAGAGCCAGAGAAGCCCACCAGTCCCACACGCTGCCCCGGTTGAATGGTGACACTCAGGTTTTGGAACACCCTCTTCTCCGATGAGTAGCTGAAATTCACCTGCCGAAACTCAATGGAACCCTGGGTAATAGAGTGATTGATCGCTCCATCCCGGTCAATTAACTCGTGGGGTTGAACAATAACTAAGACACCATTGGCAACATTACCAATATGTTCAAAAAATTCTAGAAACCGTCTGCTTAAATTGCGAGCTTCACTAATGATCAACAGCGATAGACTAGTTGCCACCACAAAGTCAGCCGCGGAGATCTTCCCCTGACTCCAGAGACTGAGGGAGTAATATAGAGTGCTAATTTTCAAAACTGCTGCGGAGATAAACTGAAACAGGCGGACTCGCTCCGAGTACCAGTTTGACTTTCTCACCAGTTTGAGTTCGTACCTTAATCGCTCATCCAAATAGCTTCGTTCAAAACCCAAACGGGCAAACAGTCTACTACTGGTGAGATTTGTGATGGCATCTACAATGACACCAGTTGTATCACTTCTGGCTGCGGCCGCTCTCCTGGAGTAAATGCGGCAGCGAGTTGCCAGCAAAAAGGAAATACTGATGAACAGAACTGCCCAGACCCCCACCATTACACCCAAGAGCGGATGGGCGTGATACACTAACACCGTAGCTATAGTATACACAATAATTACTGGCATAAACTCAGTAATCAGCATCTGCATCGTCTGGGTGACACCGAGAGAGGTTTCAGCGATCCGATGGGCCAATGCCCCAGCAAAACTGCTGCTCAGGTATCGGTGGGAATGTTGTTGCAAGTAGGCATATAGGGAGCGGACAATGTGCTGGCGGTGGATGGGATGGAGAAGAGTGAGCAGGAGTCCAGATAATCTACCAAATATTACTTCCCCAATACCTAAAGCAGTGAACAGCATCAGGGGTTGACGCACAACATCAAAAATGGGCTTGTTCTCCCCATGTAACTGGGTCACACTCCGGATAATTTGACCAATGGCGTAGGGCAGCATGATGCCACAGGTCGTATGGATCACCTCTAGGACGACAATGATCGCATACCACCAGCGGAAATGGTTGAGGAAATAGCAAATGAACCTGAATGGAGTTGATGGCAGATCTGGTGCATTGGCAGCACGTTGAAAGGATTGTTTAGACTTTTTTTTCATGAACTCCTGTGAAAAAGCACGAATATTTCTAACGCAGCGAATCTCCTCTGCGGTATTCAGCAGTTATTTCATCTAGCTTCTGTTTTAAACTGTCGTCGAGTTTCACTTCTGCTGCCTCGATAGTGTCAGCAAGTTGTTCTGGACGACTAGCACCAATAATCGGGGCAGTAATCGCTGGATTAGCTAGCACCCAAGCTACCGCGAGGGTAGTAAGTGACAGTCCAGCCAAATCTGCCACTGTGTGTAACTCCTTAACAGTGTTGAACTCACGCTCATGCCAGTAACGCTCTTGATAACGCTCTGCTGCTGCACCCAAGGTAAAACGAGTGCCGACAGTGGGTCCTTGATCACGATTGTGTTTCCCAGTCAGTAAACCTCCCGCTAAAGGATTATAGGGAATTACACCCAGCCCCTCTTCCTGTGCTAAGGGGAGTAGTTCTCGCTCAATTTCACGGAACAACAGATTGTAGCGAGGCTGAATGGAGACAAAGCGGGTTAAATTGCGGACATCTGCACGACCTAAAGCGCGACTGAGTCGGTAAGCTAAGAAGTTAGAAACCCCAATGTAGCGGGCTTTACCAGCGCGAACTATGGTGTCCAGGGCCTCTAGGGTCTCATCTAGGGGCGTCGAGGTATCATCGGAGTGTAGTTGATACAGATCAACATAATCAGTTTCCAGGCGTTTGAGGGAGGCATCGATCGCATCCAAGATATGTTTGCGTGAAGCACCCTGATCCCAAGGTGCAAGACCAACTCGGCCCACAGCCTTGGTAGCCAGGATAAAATGTTGACGTTTGCCTTTGAGCCAGCGGCCCACAATTTCTTCTGTGCGTCCTGCTGTGGTAGTTCCACCCCCAAGGGGATAGACATCGGCTGTATCCAGAAAATTGACACCAGCATCAGCAGCTATGTCAAGGATGGCTCTAGAAGTCTCCTCCTCAGTCTGCAATCCAAAGGTCATAGTGCCAAGACAGAGGCGGGAAACTTTCAATCCGGTTTTGCCAAGATTAGTGGTTGGTATGGTCATAAGAAAACTTGGTAAGTGGGAAATGAGTGTGGCTTTAGAGAAAGAGAGGGAAACTTTAAGCTCTTTGATGAGCTTTACGGCTGCTTCCGTGGGTTTCTGACAATGGTGTTTGTTTGATTCGGAATGGGGGGTGTTGGGGATTAAGTCTCCCCATCTCCCCCGTATTGCCAATTAGGCAACTACAGAAGCTTGACGACGGCTTTGGGAAACCAGCCATTGTTGCAATTTAGAATCGCCGTATACCTCATCGGCAATAAAATGGTCCCCATCAGGTAGTACAGTCAAATCTACTCTCCCTCCTAGTTCCCGCAGAGTAGCGACGAGATGCTCTGTGTCTTCAATTGACACTTTTTCATCTTTTGCACCTTGGAAGATCTGGATCGGAATTTCCTTGAGTGCAGCTAGTTGGGTTGCTTCTAATGTCTTGGGTGTGCGGCCTGATACTGCTACCAAACCCGCGAAGCGTCCAGGATAGGAAGCGGCAAGATGCCAAGCCCCGGCTGTACCTAAGCTGAACCCAGATAAGATCACACGGTAGGGGTCAACTGGCTGGGAGGCGATCAGATCATCAAGTAGGGCAATTACATCTGACTCTCGCTCTACCCAAGTTTGACCCTCTGGCAGTTGGGGAGCTGCAAAGACGTATGGTACTGAGCTTGACCGATCTACGAACCGAGGTAAACCCCATTGCAGCAGCACATCTAAATCTGAACCCCGATGGACTGCCCCATGCAAAAATAGGACTAGGGGTGCGGGTCTATTGTCGGTTACTGATGAGAGCAGATAGGGCAAGGGGTTTTGCAGGTGTTTTTCCACTGGCATAGTTCTAACTCCTACACTTTCACTAAGGGTTTATCTATTTGTATGGACTCGATTTGAGCTACCCTGGATTCAATCACTGTCCCCTGGAAGAAATTGGGGTTGGCTTCGGTGTAGAACTTGTAGGGATTAGCGAATACATAAGCTTTGAAGTCAGATTCGGAAATTACCCCTTCTTTCACCAACTGCCAACTTTCCGCTAAGGGATCTCTCAGATCAGGTACATCCCAGTGACCAACATCTGAGGAATAGATGGCGTTAATCTTCACACCCAAGGGATTGGCTTTGGTGTTGAATGCTGCTCCTATGGTGCGGTCATCGGACTCGGAACCAAAGAAGAAACTGTTCACCCAGCGATCGCGGATGTCTTCAATTGTTTTAATCCCAGCGGCGGCAAAATCTTCTAATTCCTGACTATTGGGCTGACGGCTATGGCGGCTGAATGATGAACCAAGTACACTCTTGGTCAATTCTGCTTTGCTCAGGGAGTGCCCTTTGGTAATTTCTCCACCGTACTGCTCAAACAACTCCAATAGTTCATCACCATTGGTGAGGTCTGGGTTGTAATTTTGCAACCCTTCGAGACTGCGCTTGGAGAAGCGGTCCACCAAATGAATGTAAACGTGAGCACCCCAATCGGCACCACCTTCTAGCATCCCCACACGCAACTGCGGAAACCGTCTGGTTACTCCACCAAAGAACAGGGCCTTGGCAAAGGCTTGGGAACCATCGGCAAAGTGACCGATATGGTTGTTCATGTAGTTACTGATGGAGGAGCGTCCGGTCCAACCTTGACTGCCATAGTGGGTAGTAACGGGTACACCCAACTCCACGACTTTGGCCCAGAAGGGATCGTAGTCGTACTCACTATCTATTCCGAAGAAATCTATATAGGAGGCATACTTGGCGATTTCGGGGAACTTGTCCGCTGGGTACTTATCAGCGATCGCCTTAATTGGGCGTTTTACACCACCAGGAATATTAGCTACCTTCAACCCCAGGGTTTTGACGGCAAACTCTAACTCCTCTATTGCCTCTTGGGGAGTAGTCATGGGGATACCGGCAACTGGTGTCAGGCGATCGCTATACTTCCGGTAGATATCGGCATGATAGTGATTGACGGCTCGTTGCAGGGCTTGCCGATTCTCTGCACTTGCTCCAGCTGGTGCTAGAACATTATTCGGAAATAATACTGAGTAGTCTGACCCCTGCTCTGCTTGCCGCTCATAGAAGAGTGCCGGTAAGGTGTAGGTCGCCAAATCTAGGGTATTGCGGGTAACTCTGGCCCACCAAGGGGAGCGAATCGTGCGGTTATATTGCCGTTCTTCGGGAGTTTGTTGATACCAGTCCTTACCATCGCTCTTGGAGTTGAGACGGGAGGACTCGGCCTTCCGCAATTCATCTACCAGTTTTGCCCCTCCGTAATTAGCAATGTAATCTTCTATAGCAGGGGTGAAATCATTGGTATGAACGTCGGTATCGATGACTGGGTAATTCAAGGTGGCTCTGATGGCAGCAGAGGGTGAGGTCTTCAAGTCGCTATATTCAGTCATGTTTTTTCCGTATTTTTGGTGAAAGGTAACTCTTATTAGGGAATAGGAAGAAGTGGGGGAGCACAACAGAATCCTAAATTCGTAGAGGTGTACGGACTTTTTTCCCTAATCAAAATATGCTCCCCATATGTATTAGATATCTCCAGCAAATGAGCCTTTAACCCTGACGCAGTTACGGTCAGAGATATCTATTCAAGACCACGCAGGCTGGAGGCGATCGGCAAAAGGCACGCTGCAACATTTATACCAACACTAATTCCTTATCTGCTTGTTTAACGGCAAAACCATTGTCCGGGCGACGCAAACCGAGGTTTTCCCGCAGGGTTGTGCCCTCGTATTCAGTCCGGAACAGTCCCCGCTTCTGGAGGACAGGAACGACTAAATTTACAAACTCATCCAACCCTGTGGGGAGGATTGGCGGCATAATATTAAAGCCATCTGCTGCACCATTGTTGAACCACTCTTCTAGTTGATCGGCAATGGTTTCGGGGGTACCAAGTATGGTGCGATGACCTCGTGCGGTAGATAGGGAGAGGTATAACTGCCGCAGTGTCAGGGCACCACGAGTGGCTAGATCCTTAACTAGTTTGAGCCGACTCTTGTTAGTGTTGGTGTCGTCGGGTAGTTCAGGAGCTAGATCATCTAGGGAATATGACGACAGATCCACATCCTTGTAGTAGTTCTTTAAAATCCCCCAAGCGACGGTGGGGTGGATTAAAGATTGCAGAAATTCGTATTTCTCTTGAGCCTCTGCCTCGGTACGTCCGATAATGGGGAAAGCACCAGGCATAATTTTGAGATCATCTGGAGAGCGGCCATATTTCGCCAACCTCCCCTTGACATCGGCGTAAAATTCTTGGGCATCAGCTAGGGTCTGATTAGCAGTGAATATTACCTCTGCGGTACGTGCGGCTAATTCCCGTCCGGCTTCCGAGGCTCCAGCTTGAACAATTACCGGGTACCCTTGGGGGGGACGAGCAACGTTCAAGGGGCCTTTCACAGAAAAATATTTGCCTTTGTGGTTGAGGGTATGTACCTTGTCCGGATCAAAATAAATCCCAGATTCTCGGTCACGGATAAAGGCATCATCCTCCCAGCTATCCCACAGTCCTTTCACAACTTCCACAAACTCTTCTGCTCGTTCATAACGCTGGCTGTGGTCTGGGTGTTGCTCAAGTCCGAAGTTAGCTGCGGCATGTTCATTGCCTGTGGTGACTACATTCCACCCTGCTCGTCCCCCGCTTAAGTAATCTAGGGAGGCAAACTTCCGAGCCAGGGTGTAAGGTTCTTCGTATGTAGTTGAGGCAGTGGAGATAAAGCCGATATTTTCGGTGACAGATGACAAGGCAGCAAAGAGAGTCACTGGCTCAAAACGGACCATCTTCCCATTGCGACTCTGAGTTTCTGGAGCACCCCCCCAAACCCCTGGGCTATCTGCTAGGAAAACTGCATCAAACAACCCGCGTTGAGCTGTCTGAGTAATTTCCTTGTAATGCTCGAAATTCAGCCCCGCATCTATCTGTGAATCAGGGTGTCGCCATGCAGAGACATGATGTCCGGTGGCTTGGATAAATGCACCTAAACGGAACTTGCGTGTTGTGTTCATCTTTTTATATTGCTTATATTGCAAATTGCCTCTTATCTAGAAGCCCCAACAGCTGCAACTTGAGTAAATCTATTTCTGGGACGAGGTAAACCTAAATTTTCCCGCAGAGTACTACCCTCATACTCAGTGCGGAAAAGCCCCCGACGTTGCAGTTCGGGAATTACCAACTCCACAAACTCATCTAAACCACCTGGTAGATAGGGTGGCATGATATTGAAACCATCTGCACCACCATTGATAAACCATTCTTCCAACTGGTCAGCAATTGTTGTCGGTGTCCCCAAAATGGTTCTATGACCACGGGCGCCGGCGATGGCTAGATATAATTGTCTTATGGTTAAATTTTCCCTGTTAGCTAAATCGGTCAGCAGTTTCTGACGGCTCTTACCACCATTAGTCTCTGGTAGTTCGGGTAGAGGTCCATCTACAGGATACGGGGACAAATCGACTCCACCTATCATCCCAGACAGCAGTCCTAGCCCTACATAGGGATGAATCAATTCCTGCAGTAAATCGTATTTTTCCCGCGCTTGGGCTTCAGTTTTGCCAATTACGGGAAACACCCCAGGCATAATCTTCACATGGTCAGGGTTACGCCCCGCTTTGGCTACCCTCCCTTTCACACCAGCATAGAAAGTTTGTGCTTCTGCTAGTGTTTGTTGAGCTGTGAAAATTACCTCTGCGGTGTGTGCTGCTAGTTCCTGACCATCTTCAGAAGAACCAGCTTGAATAATGACTGGGTATCCTTGCACTGGACGCGCCACATTCAACGGACCATGCACGGCAAAGTGTTTACCTTTATGGTTGGGAATATGCATTTTATCAGGTGCAAAATATACTCCTGATTCCTTATCCTGCAGAAAAGCATCATCCTCCCAACTGTCCCATAGCTTTGTCACCACATCGACAAACTCTCCCGCCCGTTCATAACGTAGACTATGCTCCATGTGCTGGTCACGGTTGAAGTTGTGGGCTTCCGCTTCGCTGGCAGAAGTCACAAGATTCCAGCCAGCACGACCATTGCTAAGATAGTCGAGGGATGCAAACTTACGGGCTACATGGAAGGGTTCGTTATAGGTAGTTGATACGGTAGCTGCTAGGCCAATCCGTTCCGTAACTACCGATAAAGCGGAAAGCAAAGTTAGCGGTTCAAAATGGACAACCGATGAACGACTGACAGCATCAAAACCTTGACCCCGTTGCCTTACAGCTACACCATCGGCAAAGAAAATCATGTCAAATTTGCCTCGTTCTGCTGTCTGAGCAATTTGGCGGAAATGCTGGAAGTTAAGACCACCATCCGCAGGTGTATCTGGATGTCGCCATGCTGCCACATGATGACCGGAACTCATTAAAAATGCACCCAGTCTTAGTTGTCTTTTTTGCTTATTCATTTCTTCGACAGGATTAAAGGTGGCAAAGGACACAAGTTAGGAGATACGCAGATGAACCGTACAGTGCTTTGTTGGTAGCTACAAAGTACTGTTAGTTGACCAATTTGCAGTAGATTTAGACCAAATAATCGCACAACTCCAGGCAGAAGACAAGTAGTTATGCTAAATTTCTTAATATATAAATATTAGATTATCTAAATATTAGGGGTATATGGTATTCATCCATACCTTAGGGTCTGCTGAAGACCTGCACAACCCTTATATGACAAGAGTTTACAGCGTTTTTTAACCAAATATGTGCTTTGGCTGTGAGGTTGATGTGAGGTAAGGATGCCCAAAAAAAGGGCAAAGCGATCGCTCCTCACAGAGATAGCGGGGAACAATACCCCGCATACCTCCCAAACACCACCACCCCGGCTGATGTTAATAAGTAATAATACTCAAAACATGGCAAAAAATCGAGGCGGGGAGCACTATTTTGAGGGATGCAATGGCGATGCGACGAGATCATGGCAAGTCCCTAATCCCAAATATACTCTAAACGGCTGATGACTGGACTTTTGCTTGGGCAAAGAAAATCTTGCCAGTTAATCTCTTAGGTATTTTAAAAGTAAAGCTCTAACCTGTGTTTAGTATACTAAGTATGTATCTGTGCTTATGGTGGTATAATCAAGACTGACATATATCTACACCAGTAAAAAAGAAAGGGTAGTAGAGTATATATATTCCCCATAAATAGGCGGATACACGGAGCAATGGAGAAAAATTGATGAAACGTTGGAGTAATTATGTAATATGGGTCGAAATTTGAAAAAAGGAATTTGGGGGGATCTAGACACCTACCCATTTATTGGTAGCGTAGGAGTGAATGTTGTAATTCATGCTGCTGTCTTGCTATTTTTAAGATGGGTAGATTTTTATGAAGAGGCAGAGGGAAAGTCCATTGCTGGTTCTTTTAATGGGTTTGATTACACTTCTTTGTTGCCTCATCATTTACGCTGGGCAGCTTTAAAGAACCTTTCTAAACACGACCTAGAAAAATTATGGCGTAACGAATTGCCTGCCAGCTTAAAAGCATTGATTCAAGTACATTTAGAGCGAATCCTGCATCGTAATGATTACAAGATTGAGTTTATTCTTCCTGATATAGATGAGCAATTATTCCAGCTTTTCTCTTGGGTTGACTCACTTCCTTTTCAAACTCCCGATGATCGTTCAGCCTGTGGTAAAGCACTCGAAAAGCTCATTTCTCAAACTATCTCTGGCAAAGACGGTGGAGAGTTTATTACTCCTCAACCTATCATAAATCTCATGGTTGCACTGGCAGACCCCAAACCAGGAGAGCGCATTTATGATCCTTGTTTTGGTATGGGTGGCTTACTTGTTGCCAGCATCCGTCACATAATGAAGCACCCTCATTTACCCCAGCAAACTTGGCTAGATGTGCTAGGTAAAAGCATATTTGGAGGTGAAATAAATTCTGTTCCTTATTTTATAGGATTTACTCGCCTCTTACTTGAGGGCATTAATTGCTCCCATTTAGAACTTGGTGACACGCTTGAGCGCCATCTAACTCAAGTCTTTACTAGTTCTACCCAAATCACAAAACCCCCCAGTCGAGAAAATGTGTTTGAGCGTCCAAAAAGGCCGCAATCAATGCTAAGAAATGTAAACAGCTTGCGGCCAGAGGAAGGATTTGACTGCATCCTTGCCGTTCCACCTTGGGGCGGTAAGCAAAACACTTCTAGCTATGCCAACTACTTCCCCATTGTGATCGGGAGCATGGAAGGATTATTTCTTCAACATATTATGTATTCTTTATGTCCTGGTGGTAGAGCAGTTATTGCCCTTCCAGATGGTATATTGTTTCGTCCTGGTCAAGAGCGTAAACTACGGGAACGCTTGCTAACTGACTTTTACGTAGAAGGTGTGTTGGCTCTACCTGCAGGCGCATTTGCTCCCTACACCGGAATTTCTATTAATCTCATTGTTATCCATCGTAAAACTCCTGGTTCTTCTGTACGTTTCTTTCAGGTTGAAGATTTTTTATTTGACCGATTGAAAGTAGCAAATTTGACTCATATTGAATTGAAATTAAGAGCAACAGAAGTTGCTAGCGTATTCCGCGCTAACGAAACAAATGAAAATCTATGGAATACTTCAATAGAATTACTAGCTAAAAGAAATTGGGAATTAGTTGTTAAAAGGTCAAGAGATACTACTCTATTAAAACGAATAAAAGATTTGCAGACTGCTAATCCCAAGCTTAAAGTACAATCATTGCAAGAAGTTGCAGATGTCTTTTTTAGCATAACTTCTTCTCTGTATCGAAACTATATAACCAAAGATCCACTAGATCCTGATTTGGCGGCCAACATCATCCACCTCTCGGATATACAAGAGTTTGGTATTTGTGAGCCCGAGTTATTCCTTACTCGTTTGGGGGAAACAAAACTAAAAGGTCAGTTGAAATCTGAACGGTGGCTGCGCCCTGGTGATATTGTCATGTCCACTTCAGGAAATATCGGTAAAGTTGCTTTTTTCACTGATGCAGTAGGGTTTCGTCAAACATTAGCTGCTGAGGGGATTGCGATTGTTCGCTCTAAATCAGAAATTATTACACCCCAGTTTTTATTCACCTTATTTCGCTCTCCTATTTATCAAGAGTGGCTTAAAGCTCATGCTGAAAGTTCCTCAAGTCAGAATCTCTCTATTGAAACGCTGAAAGACATTCCTATCCCAGTTCCACCAATCACCCTGCAAAATCGGTTATGGAAGCAAACAAAGGGAAGATATACTGACGCTCTAAATATTCTCCTGAAAGGCATTACTGGCGCGCATGAAGATCCAATTTTGAAATGGCTGGAGCAGTCGAAAGCTGCTGCTGTGATTAATAATAGTAAGGAAGTGGGTGAGTACAGACTGCGGTGGCTTAATCAATTTATTAAAGAACTACTAGGTTTCAGAAAACAGTTAGTGCATTCCCAGATTAAGCAGATTTCTCCAGAAAATATCTCTTGGTTTACTAGGATGACTGACGCTGCACTTGCCTTGCAAAACATCCAAGATATACCCAGCGGAACAGGTCGCATTGCAGTACTTGAAAATGCCCAAATAGTGGTGCAGGAAGCGCTTATTACTCTCAGCAAAGCTTCTATATCTGCTGACCTACTCCGAAAAGTTAGCTCCGCTATTTCCAGACTGATATCACAGGAAATAAATTTGCTACTTAAAGACATTAGACTTGAAGCTAACTTGACTCCTAATAGCGTGTTCGTAGGTATCTCAAATGAAGTCGCGCTTAAAATCAAAAATATGGCAACTGTAGCTTTAAGAAATCTTTATATCGAGACCTCTCCCAAAATAGGTGCGGGTGGAACGGCTTATTTAAGAGAAGAAGAAGAGTTTTCAATTCCATTGCTCATAGAACTCCAGCAGGTGTCAGGGACATTTGACTTTCTGGTATTTTGGACTGCACGAAGGCTGGATGGAATTGTGGTTCATGGAGAAATCTGCCTGGCTCTTGCCATTTGTTCACTCCGAGAATCATATACTCCTCTGAATTTAGGAGCTAGTCCCTACATAGTGGGTAGGCCAATTGAACAAGAGGAAATGTTTTATGGAAGAGATGATGTTATCGAACAAATCAAAGACCATCTAAATGATAAAACTCAGTCTAATGTTATTTTGTTAGAGGGCAATCGCCGTGCTGGGAAAACTTCAATCCTAAGGCAGCTTCAGAAACACCACAATTTACCTAATTGGCTGACAGTCGAATGCTCCTTGCAAGGGGCGGATAGCATGGCGACTCACCACGTTTTTCGACTATTTACCAGAAAAATCTGGGAGGCTTGTATGGCAGTTGGGGTTTTAACTTGGCTACCTGACCAACTACCACCTACTCCTGATAAGCCCATTCAATCACAACTAGTGAAAGCTTTAAGTAACACATTTTCTGGAGAAAACCCCTTTGAGGCATTTGAACTTTACTTGCAAAATGTCTTAGGAAGAATTAAACCGCAGAAACTGCTGCTTATGCTCGATGAATTTGATAAACTTCAGGAAGGCATTGATCGGGGAATTACTAGTCCACAAGTTCCAGAAAATATACGTTATCTACTACATACTTACCCCAGTATGTCAGCAATCATTACTGGCTCGCGACGCTTGAAGCGATTACGAGAAGAATATTGGTCAGTACTGTTCGGTTTTGGATACCGGATCGGTATTAGCGCCTTGCCACTGGATGCCGCAAGAAATTTAGTAACTGAACCGGTAAAGGGTAGATTGCAATTTTTACCTGAAGCGCGTGATCGCATTGTCAACCTCTGTGCCTGCCAACCTTTTTTAATCCAATCACTCTGTACTCGTGTATTTGAGCAGGCAAAAGTTCAAGTAGAAAGAACCGTTACACCTAATTTGGTTGAATCAGCTGCTGCTGCGATGGTCGAAGACAATGAACACTTCCGAACCCTCTGGAGTTATGTAGGAACTGAGTACAGACGCATGATTCTTGCAATTTGCCAGCGGTTTGCTGAGGACGATGATCCAACAAACCTCGATTTTCTAGAAACGAAGTTTGAAGAATTTGGAATTTGTGTGCCTCAAAAGCGAGGGTTAGGAGAAGATTTGGACTTTCTAAGAGAATTGGAACTTATTGAGTTCGACTCAATACAGGGTCGTGAGACATATGCCCTATCTATCCCGCTAATGGAGAAATGGATTCAACGCCATGTTGATTTTGAAGACCTTAAACGGGTAGCAATCCGAGAAGCTGAGGAGACCTTGTATGACTGAGTTTTATCAAGTTTTGGGAAGAAATATTCCAAAACTGCTTGGACGGGAAAAAATGCTGGCAAGTGTAGAAAGTCATTTACTCAAGCCAACACCTGATCATATATCGGTTATTGGGTTTGCTCGTTACGGAAAAAGTGTACTACTTAATCATTTAGCAGAAAAGTACCGTGCCGGAAATGATTATTTTACAACTGCTTCATACCTTGATTTTCGCCACGCAACACCCACAACTAATGAGGATTTCAGGCGTTGTTTTGCTATGGGTATTAAATCAGCTATTGAGCGATTTCGTCCAGAATTTGCAGAGTATATCGAACTAAATGATAGTGGCAGCATTCATGAATTACTCGATTTTGCATTTGGAGAATTAGACAACACAAAAGAGCGGCTGCTTGTTATTCTAGACGGTTTTGATCACGTTCTAGCTGCTTCAAATATTACTAGAGTGCTCTGGGACAATATGCGGACTCTAGCACTCCACTCCAGCTTAACTTTAGTTACGGGCAGCCGCCGCCCTCTTCTAGAACTTTGTGCATCCGAAGATTCGCAATCATCTGATTTCTGGGAAATTTTTTATGACACCCCACTAGAGGTAAATAAGCTAGAAGAGTCAGACTGGGAAGAGTTTCTGAGACCAATGCAGGAAAAGAAAATTATCATTGATTCTGTTACAAAACGAGAAATCATTGCATGGTCTGGAGGAATTCCTCTGCTTGCCGCAGCCCTGATGCGTGAGCTTTTTCGAGAGACTGTTGAAGGGTCTACCTTATCACAATCTGACGTTGCGCGCATTGCTGAAAGAATAGTTTTTAGTCAATCTCAACTCTTATCAGCTCTCTGGAGTGACTGTAGTGACGAAATCAGGAGTGATTTAGCTTTAGCCGCAGAGCAAGGAATTCCTCAAAATCAAGTACCGCACAGTAGAAAATCTGAATTAGAAAGACGAGGTTTTATCCAAGCTACGGGAGACATATTAAAACCAGCCTGTAAGATCATTGAGAAGTATGCTTGTATAAGAACTTCAGGAGTTAATGATCTGCGTCGCTTATTTGGTGTTAGCAATGCCTTTGAAGAAAATATTTTAGGCACACTAGAACTGCGATTTGCACAAATTCCCCACATTGATCCAATCATCAGCAACTATGTATTGAAGGCAATTCGAGATATCTCTCCAACACCTGAAGGTTCTCTCGTTTGGATGCGAAGCATTGCAGAACGATCATTGGAATTGATTTGGAAAAAAGAATTGCCTCACGATCTCTCAATCCCTCTGAGTTGGATAAACAAGTGGAGGGAATCTGGTGAGTGGAGAGATAATTTGCTGGATGCTGGCAGGCGACTCCCTAGAAGTCGTGGAGAGCAATGTAATATATTGCGCCTTGCAACTGGTACACAGAATTCTCACCCTGTTACTCAGTATGCTACTAAATCTACTTACATCCTAGTTAATCATATTAAGTCAGTTGGGGACTTTGGACAACATCCGGGGAGCCAAGATTTAATAAATATAGGAATTGCTGCCTCTTTCTGCATGAGTGCGATTGCTCTTTGCGAAAGCCTGTACAATAACCTAAATCGTCCATGATATAGGAAATTGAGAAATTCTGTGGCAGTTACAAAAGATTTCTATTTGTATCTGTTACTCTTACTTATAACTCCCAGTTCGCGTAAATTTTTTGGCTCTCCTGATGTGGTAGTGATAAGTTTATATTATGAATTCTCGAAAGAGTTTTACGGCAAGCTTTTCAGGCTTCAAACTCTATAAATTCATTTAAGGCAGTTATTTGAGCGATCGCCAATCTGAGAACCCTATAATTCTAACAGGGCTAGCGCACCTTAACAATCATTGACAAAAGGATGAATTTATGATCCGTTTGTGCCCTAAGCCTTTGACGCTAAATTAACCGGATTTTGCCTCTTGAATTGTTAAGGTGCGACCGGGTAATTGTTACGTAATTTTTACAATTTTTCGGGTTGATCAGAGCCGGAAATGACCAAAACACGTGAAATCCACAAAACATTGGTTATGTCAATAGCATTTGAGACGCGCTAGCCCTGATAATTCTAAGAACCTACTGGAGTTTAGACTAAATGGGCGAGATGAAAGAGAAAAAGGGGATGTCTGATTGAAGACAGTCCCCCTTTTGGCAGAAGCTAAGAGAGAATCATTTACTCTTAG
>Ga0116227_10005062_pt1 | contig 28184 bp, 18 predicted proteins | sample S1TSphgellanicum_FD_89693 | JGI IMG/M metagenome (GOLD analysis project Ga0116227, IMG submission 89693) | Host-associated microbial communities from peat moss isolated from Minnesota, USA - S1T2_Fb - Sphagnum magellanicum MG | ecosystem: Host-associated > Plants > Peat moss > Unclassified...
AGTTCATGCATTCATGCTAACACAATTATAAAGCATATAATAAACACAAGTGCATTGCTTGAATGGGATTTCCTTTTAAAACAGGGTACTATATTTTCTTTTGGATTGCAATCCAAAAAACACTATTCCCCAAGTCCCAGAATTCTCAAGGTTTGCCCCATAGTGTGTACACATAGTCACCCTTGAATGAATATCCTTGAAATTATGTATTTTACAAACATAGACCAAAGACCGACCTGCATTTGCATTGATTCGTGTCACATCCCACCTACTGATGCCTCTTGAAGTTTTACGACAAGATTCATAATGCAATATCACCACCCCAATATACACACATTCCAGTTACAAACTTTTATCGACAAATTGACAAAAGTGTAGCAAAAATTGATAATGTGAGACATATGTCCACAAGAGGGCTGAATTGGCCACATGTGTATAGTATGGAATATGAGAATATGACATAAGCCAAGATTGTGAGTTTTGTTCAAGGTTCATATTTACTCAAGGGACCCAAAGGCAACCTCTACCAACATTATGTGCAAAATCATTCTGTGCATGGTAAGTTAGCTTCTGATCAGCCTTCATGTGCGAGGCAATCATGGAGAATTGTTCTAGTGTTGGATGTGGCAAACACTGGTAGAGGCCAAAATAGAGAGGTGGTGTGTGTGGATGGCATCTCCACTCCCACACTGGCAAACACCCCTTTTCATGAAATCTTGCAGCAGGATAGTGCAAATCCTGCTGCTCTCTATATTGATGGCGCGTTTTGCAGTGGCCATTTTAACCCCTTTAAAAGATTTTTTCAACTATGGATTTGGACAATGACTATTACTCATCCAGATGTACAGACATAAATGGTCTTTGAGTGTTTAAAGGGATTTTTTATGACGTTTGTGAGTGCGGACAGTAATCATTAAACAGTATTCTACTCTAAATTAAAGGAGTTGTTTATAGTTTTGGTGTTGAGATGCTGTAAGAGCATGCACATTGGTAGCCCTCTATCTGTATTTAGCACATCCAGTGTGCACTGTTTAGTTTCTCCCCCATCCCCACCCATGATAGTTTTGGTGTGGAGATGCTGTAAGAGCATGCACATTGGTAGCCCTCTATCTGTATTTAGTACATCCAGTGTGCACTGTTTAGTTTCTCCCCCATCCCCACCCATGAACCAAAAAAGATGGACCGGAAAAACTTCAAAGTGAGAGACTGTTTAACTCTCACCATCTGCACCAATCATTGTAGTTAGCCAATAAGAAACAATCATCTATTGCTGAGAAACAGCCATTTCCTGCTACTGGGGCTGCAGGAGGGCCTTGGTAACATGTGCTAAACCAAATTTGAACCCATCTTGGCTTTCTATTGGATGTGCGCTCCAAAAAGTGTAGAAGTAGTTCATATCCAAAATTCAAAAAATTCCCACTTACCACACATAATGGATAAATGCACAACACATATAGTATGCAATCAAGTATGCAGTTAAGAAACTTTTTTAAAAACTGCATTTGTGAATTTAACAGATTTCGCAAAAGGTGTATTCCCCCCAACATTAATATCAACCACCAACTTGAAAATGGATGGATTATAAGTATTATCATCCTAAGATGGAAAGGGCGTTTCGGACATCAAGTGAAATGAACCACTTTGTTCAATGCTAAAAGCCACTCATTGAATGAAGTGGCCTACAGCCCATGGAGCTTCAATATTGAATGTTTTTCCAAATTTCCCAATTTTGGAGTCATCCTTCTTTTTTGAAAGGCATGAATTGAAAACATGACTAGTTTAATGGATTTTTACATATGGTCGTGTTTAGGGTTTAGTTGCATTTGGCCTTGACTTGGGGGAAATAACCTGCGAGAAATATGGTTGATTACTTACTCATAATAGCATTTGGAATTGACATCTAGTTGGGTTGCATACAAAAAGTTTTCTAACTTGTTTGTAGCAGATTATGGAACGTCCTCAAGGGTACTAAAGTCATCTTGTTCCCTTGAAAGAAGTGGTGATAGATCAGAAGGACAGAACTGAGTCCAAAATATGAGATGCCTCTATTTCCACTTGATTCTATTTAACCTAAAAGTGGAATGTTGGAAACTTGAAAGTTCAAGGTTGAATGCAAAAGTTGGGTGTGCAATATGTGCTATTTGCAGCTTATCCAACACAAATGGTGTTCCCCCACATTGTGTCCTTTTTGTACCTTGTCTGAAAATGTTGTATGGATAGATAGGTCAACAAGGTGTTACATATATGGAAAAAGCTTCACATGATTGCAATTTGTAACACCAAAATGGTACAAAAGGAAACTTGAGTGAAAAACAAAAGTTGGTCAATTCCCACATAACATTATTATGCTGTCACATTTTTTTAAAAAAGGGTTTATTTATATTCCTTGTTTGGGGCCACTTTCGTGCTTTTGAATATATTCAACACCGTTGTGGTTTTGTATATTCAAGTAGCATCCTATCAATTTATTTTTTTCAATTTTGCAATATCACTAAGATGGCAATCATCCATAAGCTGATTTAGCCAAATTACACTATTGAAAATATGAAAAGGAAAAAAATTCCTTTATGGTTTTTGGCTACCTACTTGAACCTCGTATAGAAATCAATCAAGAGATTGTTTAATGACTTTTTTTAAAATTTAAAAAAACATTGAATTTTCAACAAATGTTTTTCAAAGATTTCAGAACTGTGTGAAATTTGGCTCCAAAGAGAAAAGGCTACATCATATGGTAGAGCAAAAGACATAATATTGGCATCATTACCAAAACATTTTCTTCCTTTTTTCCCAAGTTTCCAATGACCTCCTCAAAGCAAGCTACTAAGAAATATTCGCTTAATGACATTATTGACTTCAGAATCATGTAAGTCTTTCTATCAACCTCCCCTGAATGAAAAGAGTTCCCAAAAGTTCCCAATCATCGGTTCAATATTCCAAACAAATTCTCACAAGTTTTCAATTATATGTGTAAGGAAGGGCCCCTGGGGCCTGGACTAGGCACTCCTGATCTGAAAAGTCCAAGTCACATGTTAATTTTCTTGTGGTGTGATGTAAGGGATGTCCATGGAAAGATTCTACATGCCCATGATCAAACCCTAAAACCTCCTCCTCATCATTCCCATCACCAAACCCTAAACTCTATAAAACATCCGAATATAATTGTGGAAATCCCCCTCCAAATGGTAATTCATTAGTGGCCTTCGTGCCTTTTGGGCTCTAACTCTCTAACCCCAAATTATGTAGGAACCTTAATCTTATAGCCATGTAACACATCATTGTCTTGCTAGAATTAAGATTTATTGTCACACAATTGTGGACTTGTTGGTCTTGAGATGCCAATCTTTTTTGACAAAATTTGTTGTTTTTCTGACAAAAAGAGTTGGAAATTTTTGGAGATTTTTATTTTTTTCCGTATGAATTTTTGCTACACTTGTGGAAACAATTGCCAAATTTTTCATATCACAAAACTGAAAAAAAAAACCCCTAACCAAGTTATGATATATTTGTGCAATACATGCAAGCAACAGGTAAACTCCAATTTATTGTAGCCAAGGGTATCATGTAGTATTTTACTTTATATTTTCTATGAAAATATTTCCTATGCAAAAAGTGGTGAAGTTTTGTTGAAAGCCACATTTAGTGGTAAAAAAACATGTTCTCCAAGTTTTTTCCCCAAAAGATCCTCAAATTAGCAATAAATGACCACAAGAAGAATTCACTCTGAGCAAAGTTTGGAATCCAAATTCATGGAGAGAATGACATGCACTCTACTAATAAATGGATCCTTAGGGTTTTTGAAATTAGTTTTTTTCTATTTGAAACTTGAGTTAAAGCATTTTTTCTCCCCTAACATTATGACCTTCTTTAGTGATGCAATGTTGAAGAGCAATTCTAGTAATTGAAATACATACATAGCAGCCACATGTGATGTACCTTCAATGAATCATTGCATTAGGAATACATAGGTCACCAAGAAAAAAAAGGTAAGGAAAAACAAAAGGTGGGTAGTAAAAATAATGCTAGAATCAGCTGCCGATTACACCACCCAATAAGCCCAAGGAATGCATGAATTGATTCATAGTTAAATTAACATTTATATGATATACATTATCATTTACACAATATTTGCACTTATACAAAAATTAACAAAATTAATATGAAACCAATAAATAACCAAGAGAATAAATTCAAACAATTTTTATTTATGGAAAATAGTAATAAAATCTAAATGTGCTCAAAGAGGATGTAAAAATCATGTTGTTGATAATTAATGAAAACCCCCCAAAAAAAGTGCCAAAATAATTTATATTTAATAGTTAATCACGATAATTTGAACACATCCATAATGACAACATGCATTGCAAACTATGAAAATGCATTTATGATATCCAATGATTTTGGTGCATTATTTATTTTTATCTACTTCAAAATAATTACCCTCCTTTAGGTGAGGGTTAACTTCAAATGTATATTTAGGTCATCTCCAACATTCACATGAATAGCCTTTTAATGGCACTTTCCAAGGTTGACCTTTTCATGGCATTTTCTAAGGTTGGCCATTGTGCTTATTTGTGGAACCCCATCATTTATGCATTACTTCAAAAGCCAACTGAAGCTTACAATTTTTTCTCCTCAACTCCATATTTTGCAATAACATACCTACCAACAATCAACATTTTCATTTGCTTTTACTAACATTGCCAACCTCTCAATCCAACCCATATGATGTCATTAGTGCTTGGGGATATTGTTTACCTAATCATAGTTCACTACTACAAAAATAAATTATTTTGATTAAAGAATCTAGTTAAGAAGGATCTCATTTGGATAGATGTCAAAAAAATCATCTTGTCAATCTAAACAAGTTGATTAAAACTTGTTTTGTGTGACTGGGATGGTCTTTTTGACTAGTAGACAATTGTACCAATTGACTAGTCATTTTGACTATTGCATAGTGAACCATTTTATTGGTTAAATTTGTACCCAATTTTTTTTGGATTATTATCAAAAACAATTTGTGTAGGTAGGTCTAGGTAGGTAGGTAGGTAGGTTGTATATAAGTTTAAGTAGATCATAAAAAGGTAATTAGGTAGGTGGTAGCCTAGCCTACCTAACTTGGTTTAGTGTTAACTTTTTAAGGTAACCTAATTTAACCTACTTACCCTACCCCTTTAAGCATGTATATAGGTTACAATTGAACCCCTCAACCTCCCCAATGATAAATTAAATCCTGACCAATGGACTACACCTTCCAAAGTTGACAAATTTTGTTAAGTTTTTTATTTCATTTGTTTATTTCACATCATTAGTTATGTAAGTAAATAAGAAAGTTAGGTAATTAGTAGGTAGGTTGCATGATGTCTGGTAGGTAAATGGGTAGGAAAATAAACAAATGGGTAGGTAGGTAGGGTTTTCGAATGGTGGGTGGGAAATACGAAGTAGGTAGGTAGGTATGTAAGATATTAGGTGGGAAATAGGAAGTAGGTGGGTATATAGGTAAGTAGGTTGGCAAGTAAGGATGTAGGATGGTAGGTGGAAAGTATGAGGTAGGTAAATAGGTAGCCATGTAGGATAGTAGGTGGGAAGTAGGAGGTGGGTAGTAGGAAGTAGGTAAGTAAATTGGTATGTAATTAAGCCTAGGGTATTGCCTAGCCTAGTTATATTGATTAATTAAGTAACGTAAGATGTCCCGTTTAACTAGAACACCATTGTCCATCTTGACCAAAAATGTCATTTTGTTTTGTCCAACTTGAATAGATGTCCTACTTGACTAGAAATCATTGGTCATTTTGACCAAGGTGGTCATTCTTTTGCCCAACTTGTTTAGATGTTCAATTTGAGATATAATCAAATAGGTCATTTTAATCAAGTTTACCAATTAAAAAAAACACATGTCATTCAAGCCTTAGGCTTGTAGTCAAAATGTACATTTCCATTAGTAAAAAAAATTTGTTAATCGACTTGGACCTTTTGAAAAACCATGAATTGCAATAATGGTTATTGTTGTGAAGAAGAGGGAAAATTTTATCTTGGAAAAAGAACGACAACTTGTTTGCGCATTATTGCACATATCTCAAAATGGGGGATTATTAAACATGATGTCAACAAGTTCATTGGAGCTTTTGGTAATGTGTAAGCTTTGTGTGAATTTGGAATAAACATAGAATACATTTTGCTTAAGGCATTGGAATTGTATAAAACAAAGCACTCACGAAACTTAATCTTCACATTTATACATTATTGGTTGGTCTTGGAAAATTTGTCACGTTAAGGCAACGTTTGCAATAAAACCAAAAGAAGCATACCAATAATGAATTGCAAGATTTTAATTATGCCTAATGTTGCTTTTGATGTTAATGAACACAAAGTTGAAATAGTGGATGTTAAACCAAATTATATAACTTGTGTGCATCAAAATGACCACAAGGCGCAAAGGGAGTTAAAAAACATAAACAAATTCTACACATGTCTAAATGCATTGCCAAGGTCCAAGTTCAAGCCACATTAGACATGGCAACTACCACATTAAAGAAGGTTACAATTATGGAGGATTAGAGCGTGATGGCTTTCTTCACCATGCTAGAAACATCATCAATGTTGGAATAAAATTATGAATACTTCCAACCTCAAAGGACCAAAAATCGACAATACTTCCAACTTCAAAATATTTGAAATTCATGTATAGTTTGTTGGAATATTGATTAGTGAAGATAGATGCCATCCATTAATAAGTAGTACCTTGAATATTTATTCCCATTTGCTTGAAACCCGAATTCATTGCATGCACCACTCAATATATTAGCAACCAAAGGAAAAAAATCCAAAACATTTAGATCATTATTCTCATCCAATAATCCAAAGTAAACATGCCAAAACCAAAGTTTTTTGTCTACCGTGGCTTCAAGGATTATATTATAATTCTTGTCTTTGTCAAAAAATTGAAAAGACCATGTTGTTGGGAAATGTTCCATTTGTAATGCATACAATCTAAGGAAGTAAACATTCATGGAAACCCACACTTAAAATTAATCCCAAGTTGATTTTCAAAATCATTCCTATGGGTTGTCGAAGGTACATAGGTTTGAAAACTTCCCTAATGTTTTAATAAAAATGTTTCAAACAAATGGTCATTTTCAATATTTAGATGCAATTACAACAATGACACACCCCCAAACTCTTTAAGAGACCCAAATGTGGCTCCTAGAATGAAAAAACCAAAAAAAAAAAATAGTCAAAACACGTTCTTTAACTTGTAGCATTTCTGGGGTAGGAGCACATGTTAGAGCTTTGGGATGGGACTAGGTAAAGGACTATTATAATGTCCTTGTTTAAACCAAAGCCCCAAATTCAATTTAATGAAATTTTTATTTGAATTCTTCAACATTCATATTAATTATGTAGCACAACTCAAAATGAGTAACATAATTTTTAAATGTAAAAAAAAAAAAAAACATATGTAAAAAGTTCATAGTTTTCACCACTATTTCACATGGTTTTTGGCTTTTATCTTTGTACTCACACCCATAAGCAAGAATTCAAAATGAAAACTTGCACAACTAATGTGAAAATATGATTATTACAAATTAAACCCAAGTGGTGTAGTGGATTTAATAGGGATAACCTTAAGCACAAGCTTTACATGACTCACAACCTTTGTGAAGAAGCACCACTCCTTTTCCTATAATATATTCTTTGATTCTCCACAAAGGTTACATCCAAATGGCACTTTTTCCCAGTACTCCCAAAATTGGGATTCTTGCTGTTTTAAAACTTTGGACATTCATATCTTCTTCAAATCAAACTTTTTGAAACATACAAGGAAAAAATCTTATAACCTTCAAAAATATCTTTCCAACTCCGTATTGCATGCCCCAATCAAAAATCATTTGACCTTTGTTTTAAAGGGATTTGTGGTTGAAAGTCAAATTTTCAATTTGACTTCCGATTTTTTTAGGATCATAACTCATGCATTTAAGTTTAAATGAACAATGTGAAGGCACTTTAGGCATCTACACTTCAAGACCTTTCCAATGGTATCCTAAAAGCTTAATTTGGTATTTTTTTTCCTTTTGAACTAAGGCTTTAAATATTCGGAACTTTCACACATATGCAATTCCCAAAGTGGGAGTGCACTTGGGAATCATTGGGCTCCATCTTTTGCACTCTCCCCATTTGAAAGAGTTTGTTTCACTCCCAAACACATTCTCTTGGCCTCATATGTCCTTGCACTTCACACTTAGTCATGAACCCGATGTTAAGGTTGTCACAAACAACACTTTAGCATGCCACAAATCTACTATAATTAAAACTAGAAAGAAGTTCACAAGAACGACAAAGAAAAAGAAAGTAAAAATTAGAACTAGAAAAGCTCTCAATGCAAAGAGAAAAAAATAGGAAAAAAATCAAAATTAGAGAGAGAAAAAAAAGGTCTCAAAAGAAAAAAAAAACAAGAAAAAAATCAAGTGACAAAGGAATAAAATGAAAGAAATGACATAAAAGTGAAAATTGATGATTAGATGATGAGGTTGGATTATGTCATTAAGGCTAGACCTATATGAACCATCGGCATGAACACTTTTAGTTTGACATTTATAAGGTAGTTTGGACAATTGTTGTTGTTTAGAGATGCCTTTAACATCAAATAAAATGAAAATAAGGTAAATCAATTTTTTTTAAAGTCATGTAAAATAATTAAAATGATAGCAAAAAAATTTGACCAACTACATATGATATACATCATCTACCTTGTATTAGTGTGGCATGTGTCAAATCGAGCACATTTTATATAATATTTAACATGCCTTGCAAGGGAAAATGTCAAAACTTCTTTAACTTTAGTTTCAAATCTAATTTCCATTCAATGTTTAAAAAATAAAATTGATTCAATTTACAATGACAAAAGCTCCTCATTTTCTTTGATATCTCCCACACATTAAATCTACAAATTACAATATTAAATGCATGGAAATAGGTGTTAATTGAGGGCTTTCCAAAAGTACTAAGGAGGGTGCCCTAAATGCCCTCTAATTTTTAATTTTGATTTTATTAAAATTTCTATTACAAGATAGGTTCAAATATATACCTTATATATGCCCATGGATATATCAATATATATTTTTTGCCCATTGAACATTAGTGATTACTTTTCATTTTGTGTGATGCAAAAAAATGAATTCAATCAAAATGTTATGGCTTCAAGTGCAAGTACTCATACCACACTTTTTCATTTCTTCCATATGATAAGGGTATTGAGTTAGATTTTTCAACACATTATCAAAGGTGATTTTTATGTTTTTTGTAGCTTTTGATTTAATATACATTTACAAAATTCAACAAAAAAGTGTTCTAAATCCATTTTTACAAACATGAAACAAGTAATTGGTGTTAAATCTCCTTTTAGAACTCATGTTTTGCATATATGCTAAATTGAAATCAAGGATTTTTTTTTCTTTCAATTTTGTCATGTATCACAAGTTGCAATCATCCATAACTTGACTTAACCAAATTTTGTCACAAATGCCCTACTTGTATGACCATTTCTTTTCAACATATCCAAATTTTTAATGCATTTATAGCAAAAGGAAGGAAGACTTATGGCTTTCACATTTTTAACAACTATTTTATATAGTTTTCCCAACACTTTCCAAATTGATAAATGTTGAAACCACACTTTGTGCAAGGTGTTTGATTTACAAGGTCAATAGGGTTTTGACTAATGTTGGTTTGGGATCATGTTTCATTAAATATTAAAAACTCCTAGGCATGGAGAACTTCAACGAAACGTTGGAGCTAAAAATTTTCATCAACATGGTTTCTTTGACCATCCATTTGAAAATAATCATTCATCATCATCCTTTTTTTTGTAATGGATGAATTTCGTTCATCAATGTTCATTTCCTTTCAATAACATTCACTTTTCATCCGTATTAAAAATGTGTTTCTACCAAGGACAATGAACCTTATGGAAGGTCCTATTGAAACTTTTCATATGATCTAGCCATTTGAATATGTATAATGCCACCCATTCCCTTTGATTTGATCAATATTAATTTAAAATAAAATTACAAACTAGTTAAGTTATTCATCTTCATGTACCAAGTACAACTTAAACAAAACATTTCATGTGATGATCAAATACATGTGACAACACATTTCATGTTCCAAATGACCAATGTTTTCACTCAATACAAGTTTTGTCCTTGTTTGTCCAAAAATGAAGCTCAAATGTTCATATAACACATTTGTGAAAATTATTTCATTTATTTCCAAACATAGTTTTTTTTGGGGAAATTTTTTGCAAATTTTCAATTTTCAACTTGAAAAATATGAATTGGGTTTATACAAAGGATTTTCATGAAAAGAAAACCCAATTTGGCCATATTTTGAAAAACAAATTCAAATCATTAGATTTTTATGATAAATTTTAGTAAGTAGTCAAGAATATAAAACAATCATCACAAATTTATCATGTGACGAATTAATAATGAAAGTCATGTGAAATTTATTCACATAAGTTCATACATTTTACACATGAATATCATGTGTTGAAAACACGTTTGACATGCGAATAAATTTGTTGATGGATGAAGTATGAACCTATGAATGAACAAATGTCACACGAATTTCACATCTTCCTATGAATATGTGTGTCAAATGTATTTTCAATGCATAATATTAATGCATGAAATGTATGAATTATGAATGAACAAATTTTATATGATTTCCATTACTAAATTGTGAGATGTTAAATTTGTGATGATACAAGTTTTTTTTACTTTCATATTTAGTATGTAATCAAATCTAGCTAAATCATTTTATGGATGATTGTCATTGTAGCTACATCACAAAATTAAAAAACTAATCAATTACATAAACTTTGGTAATGAAATAACTCATCAATTCCTTAAAATTAAACTTTGGCCCAAACAATTTTTTTGATGTAGGAATAGGTGGTGAGCATCCCAAGATAGAATCTAGATATAACATTTATTGATGACAATTTATAAAAACTTGACATTTAAAAAAAAATTGGGTTAGCATAGGCGGCAAATCTTTTTATGACATAGTAACACACATGGCAACTTTTGTTTGATGAAATGGAAAATTCCATTAAAATGTTGAATTTTAAATTCACAATTGGGCTATCAATTTTTTTCATGTGTCATTTATAATTGGCAAGAACCCATTTTGGTGGGTTCATATGCATATGCTACTTAGAGTGAAACCATGTCATTAAGATGGTTATGAAGGAAATTATTTTTTCAATTGAATGATTACTTGGGGTTTCTTGATGTCAATTAAGTGGCTATTGAGATTTTTCACTTGTAAGTTAACATTTAGTTGGTTATTTCAAGGTTCAACACAACAAAAATGCTTATTACTAATTAATGGTTAGTAACCCACTGACCCCCAAAAACATTACTTCACCTACATTTGATCCTAACAATTATGCATTCCAAAAAGTTCAAACCTTGCACTTGTAGGCATTAGGATATATCATATGAAGGAGAAATTGGAACTAACTTTTAAGTTCTAAGTAATTACTTTGGAGTTTGGATTCCATTCACTTTTAGCTTTGTGTGACAACTTGTTGTTCAATGTTCATTAAACAAGTTGTTTCTAAGTTATAAATTATAATGGCTCTAAACTCTAGAATCCACCCCTTTAACAATTATGACAAGTTTCCATTAACAAGAATTCAAACAAAGAAATGTTCCTTGAAGTTTTGTGAAAAATTAAAATGTATTCGTAATCTAGTTGCTGGTAGGTCTGTAATGCACATTGTAATGATAGTTAAAATTTGGCGAACATTCTTAGAGTTTAGAACTTCTAAGTTTGCAAGGTTTTTCTTTGGAAGTTGGAGCATTCAAGATTCAAGTTTACACAATGTTGATGTCATTATCCACACCTAGGGGAAGTGAACCCTAACTCTTATAAGCATTGCCTTTTGCAAATGGGTGTGCGTGTGCACCCACAACCCATATAACCCACCAAAACACATCAACATGCCCCAAAAAACACAACAAAAAATGTAGCCACTTGCCCACCCCAAGTGACATCCCAACCTCACTCCTTTAGAGTTTCCAAAATATAAATGCCAATTGCTTAGTGACCCACTATCCAACCTCCAAGGGCCAAGAGTTTGAACAAAATCCATATTACAATAGCAAACTTACTACCAAAAAGTTGATGCAATACATGTCACCTACAATCACAAAAAACCTAAAACACACAACCACTGTCAAGCATATTACAAAAATTAAACATAAAGCTTCATGTGTTATAATCATATTGTTTCTTAGTTTTCTTCTAAACAAAAATGCATCACTATAAGTGAAGTTATTTAGCATGACCTTTTTTTGAACAAACATGCACACTACTAAATCTAAGTGGTCAATAAGCCTATTTCATAACTTACTTTTCATGAAAGATAGTGTAAAAGAACATCTTTCATCTTTCACATTTCCAATCATTTGGGCAACAACAATTTTTCTCACCTTGATATATTTCGGAATCTTAAAAGTTAGAATATGGGATGAAGTCAAATTCCATTAGAATTTAATGACAAGGTTCAAGTCATATTGTAATTCCTTTAATGTATATTTTGCATTGTTTTTTATGGTGATTTTGAAAAGATTAGTTTGTCACTTCCACCATATTAATCATCCGTGAAATGCCATATGCACCCTCCATGACTTCTAAGTGTTTGGAGAAAGATGTTTCAACATTTTTTTGAAATTAATTATATTGAAAATAAAAATATCCACAAGGCATCTATCACAATTTGGGCTGGGAACCTTGCTTCCAATTTGTCCACAAGGGTTGCTCTAAAATTGCAATGATGTTTTTCATAAAAATAATCAAATTTTTAAACATTTATTTAATCACCCAAAACACACCATTACTATCAAATCCTTATGCATAACCCATATGTGTTTCCTTGAACAATCAAAATTTAAGTGATTAGTCCTTTTAGTTAGATCTATGATCCACTTCATCATGATGCCTTCATGTTTAACCTCAACCAAAGGATTGAAATTGTGAGTGGACTTGAAAATTATGGTTGAGTTATAATATAGGGTAAAAACATCTTACTAGAAAAAACCCATACTGTGACTTGTCCAAGGTAATCAAAAGTGTCATTTGCAACTATTTTGGTCTATTTTGGCAACCAAAATACTCACAAACAACACTTCTAGATGCCTTGAACAAGTCGCAATATGGGCTTTTTCTACTAGTGCAAGAACAAAACAAAAACATAACTTGGAGAAGACTATATCAATTTAACAAATAAAGAATTCGACAATGAATAATAGCTAAATGATTTTATTGTTTGAATAAAAAATGATGAAAGCTAGGCATGATATGAATTAAAGGTGCAAGATCAAAACTAATGTTGGTGAGATTAATGGGTGATGCCTTTTGGACCTCTTCTTATATCATCCAATAAAACATCCTAAAAGTTCATATTAATATTTTACAAAGTTCTACCAATTAAACATTTTATTATTTTTTACTAAATAATTTTTAAAAATATTTTGCTGATTACATATTTTAAAAACTTCCATGAACTAATCTTTTAGAAAAATATTATTTTAACCATAGTTTCTAGGAACTTTTAATATCAATTATTTAGAACTTCACTAGTTCTACATCCTTTAAAAGTATTCAAACATTTTTTTTTGAAGGATCTTTCTAAAAATATCTACAAAATTCCAAACATTTTTTTGATGGATATTTTTGAAAAATTTAAAAAAAAAATTAACATATTTTTTCAAAGATCTTTCAGAAAACTTCTAAAACTTCTTTTATTGTTTATTGTCCATGACACATTCCCATGGCATATTTTGATTACAACAATGAAATACCACACAAATACATTTTACATTCAATTAAACTTGATAATGTTATGCAATATTTCAAAAATGGAAGCACACAGGACAAACCAAGTAAAACTTTCACATGCACCAAGTGTTCCAAGTTAGAAATAACCTTAACCTTTATTGGTGCATCAGACCCTATCTTTAATAACAATGCACAATATTCCTCCGTCGCCCATTTTGTTAGAGTTAACATATTGATTTACTTAATGTTCACATTCCTCAATTTTATTTTATTTTTCCTCCATCATTTCCATCAACTTTTGAAATTTGAGATCACATTTAAAGCTATGGGCAAGATAGGCATATAGTTATAAGAATATACCTTGTAGCCTTGAAATAAGGGACAAGTGACTAAAGTTTACACTAGTAATTTATGTGGTGTGCCATACAATCCATTCCCACCATGTGAGGTGCATGTTTTTTAAAAATATGCATAGTTAATTAATGTAGATTTTTTGAAACATAGCCACCTTATCGAATTAAACAAGTTTATGGGTCATATTTTCCTTGCTCAATGCACCTTGTGTTATTAGGGCTTTAGTGATCAATTTATCATGTTTGTTACATTTACACCATTAACCACACATTCGAAAGAAAACAAGATAAGTACTTTCCTCCAATCTTGAACAACATAAACATACATAAACATTTGCTCTAAACATTTTGTTGAGGCAAATGTTGTGTAGAAAAACAATGAATCTACAATCTAATTTCAATTTCTTTTTTTTTGGGTCCCCATGGTGTGAAAATTCGCCTAAAAAAACACCAAGCTACCCAAGCTCTTGTGGCAATGATATTGATTAGTCTAATAAACTAAAGTTCCATTAGACCAAACAACTATACCCTCCATATCCTTATTCAAAGTAAAGAACTTTTAATAAAAAACTAATTGAATTGAGCTAAAATATATTAAACGATATGCTAAATTGCTAGTCAACCAATATTGATTATTCTCAAGAGCAACTAATTATTAAGGCACGCAAAGGCCTTCCCTATAACTTCTTGGTGTTACAAGCTATAACTTGGTCTCAATTGGCAATTATCTTATAGACTGAATATGTTTCAAGCCAAGTTTTCAATGCACAAACCACGCTAACCGTGCAAAGAAATTGATCACATCTAATATCAATAACTTTCAATCTCTTTTCATCATGCCATGAGCACGCCACTTTCCTCCATTCATGTGAAACATTGTCATGAAATCTTAATAATGAAGGGAAAAGCACTTCACTCAGCTTTGTTCACATGGAATTTGAAAGGAGATGGGAGTCTACTAGCTTGCAAGCATGCCTTCATGATAGCATATATTTTTCATTGAAAAGCTAGGCTTCTAAAATTGCATAATGACCCTATAACCTACCATGGACCTAACATTTGGCTTTGTCTACCATTGGCAATGCCTACAATAATTTGCATCTTCATAAGAGTCAAGCACTGTAGGAATGATATCCACATGTGGAGGCAACTAAAAGGATTCAAGCATATTTTTTGGGGGGGGAAGGGGGGCGGGGGCAGACAGGGTCAATTGGAATTTGTATTTCATGAGAGTTATGGGTGGATGGTTTTTGTTTTTTATGTTAGTACTTTGGTGGCCACCTTTTGAAGAAACATAAGTTGTTGGGTTGAACTACAAGGACTAGGAATCATTCATTGCAACCATCAAGCATCAGAATTGAGTTGAGGGCAGAGATAAAGCTTGAAGGCCATCAAATATCTCACATTTTGCCCTACTCATGCATATGGAACAAGAGGGATGCTCACACACCATTCACAGGATCCACCAAACTGAAAACATGAGACCCCATGGACACTCCAGAGGTGTCTTCATCATCACAATGCCACCAAAGAACATGGCTTTGATCCGCCCTCATGGATGTTTCATGACTTGCTTCCAATCAAGGTCAACAAGATCAGCTGGTGCATATCCTCATCCAGCACCAATCCAAAGATTGTGTATCTAGGGTGATTGTGATCTGCCAACCTGATGAAGAAGTCAGACCCAGCCCACCGTGCCTCCTTTTGACCTGTCAATGTGATTCTCCTGGTAGAATATCCTTGAGAGCAAATACCCAGGGCTGCTAGTGTGCTTTGCAGGGCAGCAAATGGTGGGCCAAAGGCAGTCTACACCCACCATGGCAAGCATCAATCCAGACCTTGGTACTACCAAATTAGACATCTCCAAATGCATACATGTATTGAAACAATGATCTTAAGTTCAACAAATCTCAATGAGATTGAAGCCAAGAGAACTCCACAAGAATGTTTTGATGGTAACAAAAATGAGATCACCTCTTGAGCTTGAACAATGTACATAATTACACATGTACTGTTTTGGTCCTGCATTGCACCTTGAATTGGACACTTATCCTCATGGATAGGATACCTCTGAAACAGAGCCTGATCATTGCAATCTTGACAACATACCTCTAGTACTCTTACATCCCTTCTGACCTCTTTCTGAATTCCATGACTGGGCTTTGTAGATGCTGGCATATGGGGAAGTACCTTGGCAGCTTCAGCACACATCTGTCGAATAATTAATCAATTTTGAAGATTTCAATTTGAAAAATAGAACATTCCAAAATATTTCAAAAGTTTCTTCATTGTCCCTCAAAAACAAATCTCTTTCAGAAAATTATTTCTTGAAAATTTCAGCATTTCTAGAAATATTATAATTTGTGCAGAACCCACCAATGTAGGCTACTACAGAATTGGATTTTTTCAAACATATGTGGAGGGGTCCTTACATGCCGCTCACTCCACTGAAATTCAATCACAGACATCCATTTTATATGTCAAATATTCTATCAGATCTTTATGCCAGATAAGGACATTGAAGGGGGACATGAGCTCTAGGAATTAGGATCCCACACTTGGCTCCCACTTCATTTCCAGAAGGGCCCATTCTTGATCCTTAGTCCTTCTCCCTACACAAGAGGTCTCCTATTTTGGACTGAGCATTATTGATATGTATAAGGTCAGTGCCCTCCAAACACACTTATGAAATTCGTCTAAATAGGTGTACCTCTATTAGCAAAATTCCTATGAGTGGAAAATGGTAGGTCCATGGATGCAAAATACCATCCCAGGCCCACCCTTTTGTCAGTTGCTCCAGTTTTCTGTTTTTTTTATCTTTCTCTTCGGAAACGGAAAGGCATCCTATTAAGGTAAAACTTCCAGCTACCCACTACCCAACTGACACAAACCACATTTCCCATCAAAGTAAACCAGGAAAAAAAACAAACAAACAAACAAAGAAGCAAGCACAGGAAGCAAAGGGTTGGTGGATCCACAATACTCCCCACCCCAGGAGTGAGTTTGAGGAGGAGGAGGAAGAAGAAGAGGTGGAGGAGGAGGTAAAAAACCAAAAAACCCGAAGAGAAAACATTGAATCCTGATGAATGTATGTCCCAAAGATTCACCACCTGTTGTGGCATAATCCTTTGGGGTTGGATCCACAAGAATCCCATCTACATAGTTTCAGGAGGAGGAGGAGGAGGAGGAAGAGGAGCAACAGAAGATCCTGATGAAGAATGTCAGTTCCAAAGTTGCAAGCTTTGCAACATCATCATCTTAAGGGGTTGCCTTTCTTTCTTTCTTTTTGGTTGCTTGTTCTTGGGTTCCTTGTACGTAATGTATGATGGCTTGAAACTCAGTCAGTCTTGAGCAATTTTGAAAAGAATGTGGGAATTTGGAAATCAATTGCAATTGCATTTGCAATTGTGAGCAGGAACATGGGTATTCGAGTTTGCAAGCGTGGGTTTGAGAGAGGGACATAGAAAAAAAGAAATTGGAATGGAGAACTTATCTGCGTCGTCTAGTGCTTCTTCACCTCTGCCACTGCACAGAATGGCGGAGCGGAGAGGGAATAACCAGACGAGTCATTTGAAGGAGACGACCTCGGCAGCGGCGGCGGCGACATCATCCGGATCACCACCCACCAATAAAAATGTACATCACGAGAGGGTGGTGGTTCTTCCTAGAGTTGCTTCTTCCAACAAGAAAATGAGCACGTTTCGGGCAATGCTCACTTCCTCCAAGTTGCGAGGTTCCTTTCGCAGGCGACGGAATAGTAGTAGCAACCGGAGCAGATATCTTGTTCATGTGGAAGATGGACATGAGGATGAGCAACGAGTCGTTGAGCAATTCAAATGGATCCTGGAGCAGTTCCGTCGTGAACTCCTCGCTGATGGGTTGTTGCCTAAACGCCACGATGACTACAATCTCATGACCCGGTATATGTATATATATATACATATCTCTCTCATCTCGCATTTTTTTGGGGGTTTCTCAACCACTGCACAACAATCTCAAATGGGTCTTGTCTAGACTGGGCCGGATTGTGGGGAGGAAGAAGATATCTTCTTCGCAGTTTTCCTGTTCAAACCCTAAGTGGAGCTCCCCAAGCATCAAGGGCATGGGGAGGAGCCCAACTAGAAACCCAGAAAAGCTGCAATTAAGTCATCATCTTTTCTGTCTTTGCATCAGAAGAGCTGCTGCAACAACAGATTCTGTTGCAACAACAGCTTTGCAGATTCTTCTACATAGTAGTTAGGGTTGGCTGCCTCTTTGTAAGCTTTGCTGCTTTCAAAGTATGAGAATATGTACAGACAGAAATTGGTGTGTGATGAGTGCATCCATCATCATGCAATGCAGATTCTTGAAAGCAAGGAAATATGACATTGACAAGGCTAAACAAATGTGGGCAGACATGCTTCAATGGCGCAAGGAGAATGCTATTGACACCATTGAACAGGTAGGTGCTTCTTCTCTTTCCCCTCCTTCTCCTCTCTATCTGGGTTCATTTCTGGGTGCATTCTTCTGACATACCTACTACTATGGTTGAACCATTTCCTTCTGAATGACTGATGTGTGTATCTGAAGAATGCATTCAAATTGCTTTCTACACGTTGTGGGTGATTTCTGATTTGCAGCATGAGAGAAAGAATCCTGTGAACTCAACAGGATCATTAGGGCTGTGTGCAAGGTCCATCATGAGGGTTGTTTGTTGACTGGATGCACATTGCAGGATTTTATCTTCCAGGAGTTAGACAAAGTTCGAAAGTATTATCCTCAAGGACATCATGGGGTGGACAAGGAAGGGAGACCAGTGTACATTGAGAGGATCGGCATGGTGGACCCAGCACACTTGATGGAGGCCACAACACTAGAAAGATACTTGAAGTACCATATTCTTGAGTTCGAAAAGACGACCAACTTGAAGTTCCCAGCATGTTCCATTGCTGCAAATCGTCACATTGACTCTGCCACTACCATTCTGGATGTAGATGGGGTGGTATGTGTTTTTCATTCCTGGACCCACAATTTATTTAGATCTTACCTGCAATGTTTATGGTCTTGCCTCACTTGTGGCCAGTTTGGTGACCCGGATAATGACGATGATCATGCAGGGCCTCAAAAACTTTAGCAAGGCAGCAAGGGATCTCCTCATGGGTATACACAAGATTGATAATGCTAACTACCCAGAGGTAACTTTGCTTATCCCTTTGCTGCAATAACATTTTCATAGCTTTTGGGTCAGATTGTTTCACAAAGCCTATGTGCAAAGGAGACTTGCAGCTTACAAACTCTCACAAGCTTGTTGTAAAGTAAACTTGCATTTGAGCTTATCAAAATGGATGGGTTGTTTTGGATGGCAGACTTTGCACCGTATGTTCATATTGAATGCAGGTGCTGGATTTAGAATGTTGTGGAGCACCATCAAAGGCTTCTTAGACCCCAAGACTGCGGAAAAGATCAGTGTGCGTTGGCACTGACCAAAATCTTATTACTCTCTAGATGTTCTTGCAATTTGTATGCGTCAATTGCTGAGGTTCCTTCACACAAAGGTATTTCATCAGCTTTGATTTTCAGGTAAAAAGGAACAATGCACTGTTTCCAATTGAGCAAATGTTAGTGCAAATGAGGATGTCCTACCAACAGCTTGTCAGACATGAAAACACAGAAGAAATAAGACAGGAAAATATTCCAAAGTGCTTCTTGTTTTGAAGTTTCTTAAATTCTCAAAGACAGGAATTGACTGATACAAGAATACTCTTGAGATGTATAAATCTTTTCCATGATGCTCCAGGTGGAAGTCATCAACCATGTGAGCCTACATTACTACCCATGATGTCAAATAACAGCAAGACCAACAGAGAAAATATTTTCATGGAAAAACTTACGAGTGTAAAGATGACGGGTGTGTTAGTGGTTTGCAGGTACTTGGAGGTAGCTATCAGCAAAGGTTGCTGGAGGTTATTGATGCCAGGTTAGTTCTCTTACTGTTGACACATTGTATTTTATCAGTTGCATCAATTTCAAGGTTCAATGATGCACCAGGGACTTGTATGTTCATTGCCATTTGGATGCAAAACATAGGTGTTGAGGATAGGCGCATTTCATAAATGTATACAGCATTTTGATATCAACTCCTATGCTGAGATGCATAGAGATTGCTTGCAAATGATGGGTTAGTATCATGTGGTCAGTTTACTTATACTCTATGTGTGTGGGAATGGCTGGGAACAGTCAATTGCCAGACTTTTTGGGTGGTGTATGCACATGTGCTGAAGAAGGTGGATGCCTACTCTCTGACCGGGGCCCTTGGAAGGAACCTCAGATTTTGAAGGTTGTTTGTTACTGAACTGTTTACTTGTTCCATAGTGAGAAGGTTTTGGTTCAATTCGACTGGATACCTTTCCTTACAATATATGCAATTGTGCATGGTGGCAGGCATTGAAGGAGGCGCAGGTGACAGCTGCTCCACAAGTGATTTCTTTAGTGAGTGAGGACCTTGATGAAGATGTCCTCACAGCAAGTATGAAGGTTAGGAGAACTAGAGCTCTTTTGTGCACTTTCTTGATCTTTCTCAATTTTCCTCTTCTTTTTCTTCTTGCTCTCTGGTTTTTGTTAGGTGCTAGAATGAAGTCGAATTTCAGAACAGGATGTCTCAACTTCGAGATTGGCATTGAGCAAGTGTGGAGATAGAAGCCACAGTCTCAGTGGAGCTGTGATTTTTATTCTTTGTTTCACTTGTTCTTCTTTGTCATATCATCTTGAGGTGAATATGATCCAGCATCACATCAATGAGTTTCATGGCCAGGGTAAGGAGGCAGAGTTAACAAGGGCCAAAGAATCTGATGTTGAGGCTGCTTCATCAGCAACAGTATGTGTGGATACACCTCCATCACCAATCCCTAAACCTGCTAAGGAAGATGTGAGCAAACAATCTCTGTCATATGCTAAATATTTGCTTCATATTTTAGTTGAGCAATTGTGATCAATGATCATGACATTGTACATCTTGCTTGACAAGGCCTTCTGGAAGTGTACCCACGGGCCACTATCCATAATTTTACTATGATATTATTTGTGGTTTACCCACTGGGCAATAGGAGATCATGGTCCTTATCATGGAGGTTCATTTGTTCAGCCTTGTTTTGTCTACAGGTTTGCCATGAGCTCTGCTAACAGAACTTCTTGTTATGACAGGAGACCAGCTTACAGGCAGAAGGTGAGGAGGATGGGGCCACCAGAGGTCACTCAATGATCAGAGCCTCTGAAACCATCAGAACCTCTGAAATCGTCAGAACCTCTGAAGGCAGAAACATTATGAGAATGTATGGTGGTAGGTTCATTGATCTCTGCTGGGGAAGATTTTTTTTATGTCCCATGCCTCCCTGTAGCACATACCCACTATAACTGTACATTATTTTCTTTGACTGGCATTTGTAGCGGTATTGGTTCTCAGACTTTTCATGATTTGTTTCCAATGTGAATGCATGATTTGTCGAGACAACAAGAACAAGATTCAATGAACTGAAGGATGACACCAACTAGGGTTGTAGGACTGAAAAAATTCATGTTTTCTCAGTGAAGTGCTCTGGTTATGTGGCTCCTGGGTCATATACAGAAGTTGATCTTTAACAGCAAATATCTGATTTGTGATGTGCAGAAACGTTGGGTGCATCCATTGGGATAGTGCAGAGTATGGGCACCAACACAGGATGGTTGCTTTGGAGAGTACTTATGACTCTGGTAAATGTAATAGTATTTCCATATCGACAAATTGCAAGTATATTTGGTGGTGGTACATCTCAAAGAGAAGCCGAACCATCAGTTCAAGAACCCTTTGAAAATCGGTTGGAGAGGCTGGAAATGGAGATCAACAAGCTAACTGGACCCTTGCAAGAGGAAACAGAGAGGCAAGAGTTGTCCATGGCTGCTGATCGCATCAAGTCACTTGAGACAGAGTTGGCAGAGACCAAAAAGGTCTGATAGATCTCATGTCTGTGTTTGTTAGGTTTGGGTTCATCATGGTCCTAGAAAGCATTCTTTGTCTGATGTGTGTATTGAGTTCAGATTTTCTAGTTGGATTGTTTCAAGCCTATGAAATCTGGGGTTTGAAAAAGGCTCAAATGCAATATTTTGTGATGGTATTTGTTTAATCTGATCTTGCAGACTCTGAGGACTGTCTTATCAAAGCAGGATGAGCTATACAATGTGTTGGAACAGATGAAGGAGTACACTTGGGTGGTAAGCACTTTGGCTTTTATCCTTGAGGACAGTTATGTAAGGTTGAGTACTTGCATCAACTTGGATTTGTCTTGGCAAGAAGGGGAAAATTGCTGTTTTATTGGGGGTTTGCCTAAAGCCCAGCCACGGGTGTGACTGATTTGCAGAAGAGATTGCATTGTTGACCTCTTGGAGCAGATGAAAGAGTTTGAAAGGGGTGGTAAGGCTTCCATAATAAAGTGTGTGCACATTTTGCTTTCTGTGGTTTTGAATCCTTGCCATAAATTTTCAGTCATCAAGTTGAGAAGAAGGATGCACATCAATTGTCATGGGGATTATAACACTGAAATTGAATCTTGGATGTGACAATGGCAGAAGAAGCTGCAATGGTGGTGAGAGTTTGCTACTCAGTACAATCAAACCAGTCCATGTTCATATTGAGCTGTGGTTTTTTATTTCTACCAAACTGACAATGGTGCTAGCACTTGCGCAAAACAAAAAACAGCTCGACATATTGGACTCGATGAATGCAGGAGAGGCATCTTCAGCATACTCTGGGGCTTCATTGCTGATTTCTACCAATGGATTCATCATACAACTGATTAATTCATGAAGTTGGTCACTAGGATGAAGGAAATGGCAAGTTTGGCAACTGGATGAGGTCAGTGAGCTTCTTGGCAAAAGTTGGTAATACTTAGGTCAAGGAGTTAAAACATTCGATAGGCAATTGTTTGTACGAGTCTAAAAGAAATGTAATTGATGAGGATAACTTTGACTCTTAAAGATTGGAAAAAAGCTTCAACAGAGTATTTGAGAAAAGAATGAATCACCCAAGATTAATGTCAAAGGCATCATCTTTCATGATCAAGTTTTCCTCCATCTCTTCTGGGAAAAACATGCTACCCAAAAAAGGTGATATCTTAATACTTGTTGTGCAAATTCCAATGTATAATCAAATTAAGCATAGGTGTAATTACTTGTTCAAAGTTTATTCTTTGATTTTATGAGAACCAATGGTCAAGGGTCCATATACTTGACCCTCACCCATCATGTCTTTGTTTCAGAAAGAGAAAATCACCCAACATTGGTTGCAACCACCCAGTGTTGGTCTGGTATATAGACCTATGCTTGGTATTGACATTGGTAGCAAGGACCTTACTAGTGTTGTGTGATTCTTCTAAAGAAGAGAACCTCCAATCCTGGTTTGGACATTACGCAATTTATTTGGAGGTTCTCCAAGTGCGGGTTCGAACTTTATTCCTTCAAATTTTAAATCTTTTGATTCTAGTTCTAACACATTTTTCAAATTTAAAAGTTTTGAGCTTATTCCAAAATGGGGTCCAATTCCATGTATACATTACACATTCCCCAATGGAAGAAATTGTATAGATACAAAGTTTTACAACAAATTAAAATCGAGATTTATTTAAATACGGAGTTCAATAACTAATTAATAGTTAACTATGAAGTTCACTTTACTTATCAACTTTCCTAAAAAATTAAGTTGTTCTACCTAAAGATTATGAAAATGTGTGTTCAAGGATGTATTTTCACAATTTGGTTTTGGTTTCAAATCTAGCCAAAGACCAGTTTCACAATTCAATTTTGATGACAGTTTCAACAAAAGATGTTAATTCAAGTCAAGATCATAAGAACTTGAACCTTAGTTTTAACTAGTGTTCTGTGTGTAAGTGTCAATAGTCGTACATATGACGTGTAAATCTCATGTAAGTGTAAATGATTTACACTTTTAGTATTGTCATGTATATATATATATATATATATATATATATTTCTTTTTAAATTTATTTTTACACTTACACAAAGTCAGTGTAATTAGTTAAATACACTTACATGACCCAATATAAATGTTTTGGGGTGTGTAAGTGTATACTACGGTTATTCATAAAATCACCGTATCTTTGAACCTCCTTTCATCCTCAAACCTCTCTTCAATGTATCCATAAATAAGGAAATTTTATTAAATCTTGGTATGAAATGTTGAAACTCAACATTTAATGCACAAGGTTGTAGGATAATGATAATAGTTGTACAGGTAGGAGTAGTGAAAATATATGTAGTAACAATGGAGGCGTTCAAGAAGAAGAAAAGACAAGGTGAAACTTAATTTTCACAAAAACTAATGGTTTTCTGAATTTCACACCCTGCTCAATGTTAATGTTTTTTTTTTTGCAGGTTTTTTTTTAATGTTATCCTATTTATGACCAAACTTAGGGTTCTGCTGCTATGTTTTTTTAAATTTTAAAAATGACTTTATTATATACCCTTAGTGACCATACCTTTTTACAAATCCATATTAATTAGTTGAGGGCGCATGTTTTAATAGGGTTTTTTGCAATGGGTCATTTGGTTGACTATCGCCAAAAACATTATGAAATCCCTCCTTCCTCAAAAAAAAATTTACATTGTTTTACGCAACCATGTAAAACCATATAAATGCATTTATTTTACACGTACATTGTTGTACATAGTCACTTAAAACCATACAAATATATTTATTTTTACACTTTCACTGTTTTACATGACATAAAATAAATTAACACAGTTTTACACGTACAAAAATATAAATAGATATTAGACACTTCCACAAAGTGTAAATAAATGTAAATAAATTTCATTATGGGATTTACACTTACAGGAAGTGTAAGTCTTATACCTATACCAGCTTGATACAAACCTAAGGTAATGTCAACATTGTATTAGTTTTATACCTGTCTCAATATCAGACACTTATCACAGTTTTAGACATACCCTTCATGTAAATACAAATTACTAATAGTGCATACTCTTGGATGCGCATGTGTAAAACGATGTAAATGTAAGAGCATCTCCACTGGTGCTCAGTACGTGACTCAACACAGTAAAGTGTATTGTGAAAAAGTCAAAATGTGCCGGTTTAGTTGAAAAAATTGGTTTTTCTGCACCAAATTCGTGCAGCTTGCCGTGGCTGGTAAAAGGCGCAACACAGTTGTGCACCTGCAAAAAAGAGTGTAATAAATTGGACCTGACTGCGGCTCAGTATTTCTGATTGGTGGATCATAATGATTGGTCCAGGTGGTTTGCTATTAGTAGTTCCCACATATATGCAGTTCCCGTTACAGTTTTGTTGGTGGGGTTGCCCAATAAAAACAGCTAAATTTAGACATTTAATTTTATTATCCAGAGTGACATACTGAGCACCTGTGGAGATGCTCTAAGTTACATTTACAGAATCTCATTTACAAGACAAGCATGGTAAATGTAAATGCATTTTTGACAGTTTGACATGGTGCAAATGAATATTATTTACACTTACTCTCCCAACAACACGGATATTTACTTCCTTCATACCAGTAAAAAAATTAGCCTAAGACCCAATACCCAGACCATATTGGTACGAGGGTTTCAAAAAGTGCCCAATACTTGTCCCAGCCTGATATGAAAAGAGGCTCATATGTTCAAAAGTTAATACCAGCCCAACACATGTATCTATCTATATCCCAATGTTGGGTGGGTTGGAACCATAGGTACTGGCTTTGGTTAGTAAAAATCAAATTGCAATCAGGTTTGATTTTGGAAACCAGTTCTAGAACCTCAGGAACTGGAATTTTTTATTTTTTATTTTTTATTTTTGGAAGAATCAGACCCAGCATTGGACTCCTGGTTCTATGTATGGAACCAGAATCAGAACCAAAATCATGATTTTTGAAAAAAAAAAATAATAAATGAAAAACAAGGACTAGAATCAAGGGCTAACTGGAGGTCAATCCATAGTTAATCATCAGATCTGGTTTGAGTTACCCACAACCCTAGTTCTGATTTTAAGAACCAGAACTGGCACGGGAACTGGAATTTATTTTTTGAAAGACCAAACCTGCAATTGAATTCTCGATTTCATTTATATTTGAAACTGGAACCAAAACTATTCTAATTCAATTTTTAGAACAGGAATCAAAGGTTCTTCATCAAACTATACATTGCTATATACTTAATAGCCACCAAGTGCCTCACCTACATACATACATATGTATGTATGTATGTATGTATGTATGTATATGATTTAACCACTTACATTCCTTACCTATGTACCTATGATACTTAACCATTTACATAGGTAGTTACCAATGTGAGGGTGGGTATTTTTTTTTTTTTTTTTTTGGTAAAAGTCAAGTTTGGGTATTTAAAATTAATCAATTGGGTCCAGTTCTTTTACTTTGAGGAGATTTAAAGAATTGTCTGGATCCAGGTCTTAAAAACTCAAAGAGGGGAGGAGGTTATGATGTGGGGGTGAGGGTTAGGTACGCGATTAACCGGGTATAAAGCCTGGTTCTTTAACAGAAACTTTCAGAAAATGTCGAGTAAAGAAGAGAGTTTTTAAAAAAGTAAGACATGATGAGTATATATGCATATAGCCGTTATGATACCCGATTAATACCAGGAGAAAAAGAAATACCCACCCCACACTGGTAGTTACCTAGGTAGTGCGAGGTGAAAGGAGGAGGGGTTTACAGAACAGGTTACTAAGATGGAACCTCGGTAATCTGCAATTTAGTTCTAACAAGTTACAAATGGATACTACCCTGGTTAGTGCTGGGTCATCTAACCGGCATGTAACCAGCAAAAATTTCCTAGTGTATTTGCTGGGTGCCTTATTCAATGGAATTTTTCCTTTGCAGAATGTGAGGCATTTCAAAAAGCAAAATGCCCACTCCTATACGTGCTCCCTAATAATAATAATAATAATAATAATAATTTGTTATTTTTATGACTTGTAAATAAGTGGTTGCTAATTTTGGATTAGTGGGCTCTGATTAGGGCTGATCATTAACATCTGTTGGTGAAGAAGCAGTAGTAGCAGCGCATTATAAAACCACTGGATTACCAAAACAAAGTGCATAGATGGAAGATTATATGTATGTAAAGGTTTTGTGTATGTGAGATTGTCATGATTCTGTTGGCTGGGTAAATCCTTCTTCTCTCCTGCTCATGTTTGTGCTGCTGCTCTTGTTGTCTTTGTGATGATAATGGGTTTTTGGAGGTGCCCCTGATGTTGTTGTGATGATGATAAATGGGTTTTTTTTGAGCTTGCTCCTGGTGGTGTTGTTGCTGTGATGATAAATGGGTTTTTGAGCTTGCTCCTGGTGGTGTTATTGCTGTGATGATAAATGGGTTTTTGAGCTTGCTCCTGATGTTGTTGATGTTGTTGTGATGATAATGGGGTTTTTTTAGCTTGTTCCTGGTGTTGATGTTGTAGTGATGATGATGATGGTTAATGGCCTTTTGAGCTTGTTGGTGATGTTGTTGCTTTTATTGTTGTTATGATAATCCGTTTTGAGCTTGCAGGGTGAAGCTCAAAATAGCAGCAGTGGTGGGGAAATAATACTGTGAGAGTGGAATTGATGGACAGGCAAGGAGTTATAGAAAGGTTGCTGAAAGCAGCGCACTCCTCTGGCTCCCTCAATCTTTCTAATTTTGGTCTCAAGTAATAATTCTTCTCTACAATCTCTATCCCCTCACTTGGGCTTTTTTCTGCCCCATCTCCCATTACATCTTCTGATTTGGGTGTCATGTTCAACATCTGCGATCCTTTCCCATTGAGATTCGTAGATCAGCTTCTTCAATAGCTGTTGCACAGTTGTTGACTGCTGGTCATCTTCCCCCCCCCCCCCCCCCCCCCCCCCCCCTCTCCCCGTCTTTCCCCCCCTCCCTCCCTTCTCCTACATCTTACATCCAAAACCCCCACAACATAGGGAAACAGAGACTAATTAACCCACCATCCCTCCC